>ENA-UOYL01000107-UOYL01000107.1-marine-metagenome-genome-assembly--contig:-NODE-107-length-33789-cov-3.335222_pt1 | contig 33789 bp, 25 predicted proteins | sample MGYA00238173_ERZ767189 | MGnify/ENA primary metagenome ERZ767189 (study PRJEB28943, sample SAMN06267163) | marine metagenome | isolation source: Columbia River Estuary | place: USA:Columbia River Estuary... | reverse complement strand
CGGATAGGCGCTTTTACTTTTATCTTTTTTTCTTTAAAGCTTGGTTCATTAATCTCAGGTTCTTTATCAGCAATAAATTGAACGTGGCTAAGTCCATATGAACTCAATAAGAGGTTAAAATAACGGTCTTGTTCAAACACTAAATTTCCTTCAAGATCATATGATAATTTTCCAACTCGTTCAATGTGAACTGATTGTTTTGAATTCAATTTTGATTTAAGATCTAAAACAAATTCTTCAATATCAATTTGGCTCTTAGAATATTCAATTGCATTTATACTAGCATATTCAGAAATTAATAATCCATCATTATTTAATAAGTTTTTATTAAACAAAAGTTGCTTTGATGGAGCTAAGAACAAACCGCGATCAAGGTCTAATTTAGCAGAGATAGTTTTTGCTACAAATCCTCCAAAATTAGGAATGATTACGCAAGAATGGCGCAATAATAAGGAACTAACAATATCTTCTATTTTATGCATAATTCAAAGCTACAAAAGATTAATGAAACTACTATAAACTTCGTAAAACATTTTCAACATCTTCAATGGTATCGATGTTTGGAGTTTCGATAGTAGTTTCAGAAATATAAATAGAAAAACCGTTGTACAACCATCTCAATTGCTCTAAAGATTCTATTGTTTCCAGCAGAGAAACAGGCAAGTTTGCAATATATAAAAGTGTTTCTCTGCGATAGGCATACAAGCCAATATGCCGAAGAAATGGGTATGAGCTAAGTCCATCACCTTTATAATTTACTTGATTTGGAATCGCACTACGGCTAAAATAAAGCGCTGAATTATTTTTATCAACTACTATTTTAATTCTGTTTGGATTTTCAAGATCTTCCTTTGATATTTTCCTTGTCGCTAAAGTTGCAATTTCAATACTTTCTTTTTCAAAAACCTGAATTAATTGATCTAATTGTCTAAAGTCAACGAGTGGTTCATCTCCTTGGATATTAACTATTAAATCGTATTCTGGGTATTTTTTTGCAACTTCAGCACAGCGATCTGTTCCAGAGTTGTGTTTCTCGGATGTCATTTCAACATTTCCGCCAAAGCGAAGTACCTCATCTCTAATTCGGGTATCATCCGTTGCAACTACTAAAAGATCAATTAATTTTGATTTTATTGCACCCTCATAAACGCGTTGAATCATGGTTTTTCCTTTGAGATCAATTAAAGGCTTTCCAGGAAAACGGGAAGAAGCATAGCGCGCAGGAATAATTCCTAATACTTTCATTAAAATTTCATTTGAAGTTGTGCCATAAAATTTCGTGGTGCCTGAATATCTCCAGGTCTACTTGAATATTCAGCATTAAATATATTATTGGCAATCAAACCAATTCTAAAATTATCATTCAATTTGTATCCTAGGCGGAAGTCAATCACAAAAACTCCTTTGTTATATTTTTTACGGTATTCTTCCAAACCAGGAAGGATATATGTTGATCCTGCAATTGGTTGTTCAAATACCCGGTCTATATTTTCCATAAAACTATTGTATCTGCATGAAATTCCACTGCTGTATTTCAAGTAGTTTGCTTCTACATCTAATTTTGCTAAATGTTTGAATCTGTATTTCAATAAATTTGAGTTTGGTTTTGAATAATTAGCAATGTAGGCGGGGTCTTTATTTAAACTGACTGGGTTCATATAAGTATATCCAATTAATGAAATGATTTCTACTTTTCCAATACTTCCTGAACTATTGAAGGAAAAATCGATACCTGTAATTCTTGCTGCTTCAGCATTTTGTGCTTTAAATCCAACCCAATTATTTATATAACCTGGATTATTTGGATTAGTTGATAATATGATTGAATCCGGATTAAAAATCCCAAAAGTAAATTCCATCATATTACTATATTCATTAACAAAAGCTGCCACATCAAGCATACCTTTCCAAGATCCAATTTTTACACCTTGTTTGATTCCAAGTTCAGCAGCCCAACCTATTTCTGGTCTCAATGTTGGATTTGGGAAAATATTCAACGCCCCAACGGAAGTTGCCGTATATCTTTCTGCTACTGAAGGATAACGAATACCTTGTCCTAATGAAGCACGAAGATGCGTATACTTTGCAAGTTCGTAATGTAAGCCTGTTCTAAAAATTGGATAGAATGGAATAATTAGCGAGTCCTTTTTTGAAAGCATAAAATCAGTATCTCCAGATTTTCCGTCCATTTCAAAATATTCTAAGCGCACTCCTGCTGTGATATCTAATTTTCCAATTTTATGTTCATACTGGCCATATGCAGCGATGTTATTAGAAGTGTGGTTTCCAAATAATTCTGAAATTACAACATTGTATATATTTGAAATACCAGATGTTAGTGTAATTCCATTTCCAAATTGTTTTTGAAATTGGTATTCAGAAAAATAAATAATGGCACCACTTCCTTGCTGTGGTTTATTAATATTATTGTTCGTAGCAGAATAAATTCGTGCTTTAAGATTATGACGATTGTTGTACTTGTCTATGTATTTAAGATAAGGGTCAATAAAAAATCGATGACCAATATTGTAGGTTAGGGTCGATTCAGAATTACTAGTGTCAGCGCCACCACTTGGAGTATATCCTAATGAATCACTTTGCCAGATTAAGAAATTCCCAGTTTTTTGATATTGATAATTATATCCTAAGCCTGCTTTTAGGCGTAGTATTTTTTGTGGTTTAAAAAATAAGCTTCCACTTACTCTTCCTCTGTATTCTGTTTCTCCTTGTTTGAATCCATCATTGTGAAATAAGGTTGTAGAAAGCGTGTACCCCATTTTTTTAAACATTTGTCCATGATATGCCTCAATTTGTTGCATCATTGGTGTTTTCGACCACCATTTTAGAGACGTACGTCTGGGATTATCGAAGAACCCATAAGCAACTTTTACTTTAGTCTCTGGTATAATTCCCGGTTCTTTTTCTACTAAAGAAATAACGCCATTTAATGCGCCACTTCCATAAAGTACAGATGCCGCACCTTTCATAACTTCAATTTGTGCAGTTTGTTCCATTGGTATCGCATTCCATTGCGTATCGCCTGCATAACCAGAAAGAAGGGGCATGCCATTCCACAAAAGTAAGACGCGACTTCCAGTTCCGTAAGCAAAACCTGATCCGCCGCGAATACTTACTTGCCCGTCCATTGTGAAAACTCCAGGGGTTTGGTCGACCGCTTGCTCTAAGTCTGTAATTCCTTTACTGTCTATTAATTGTGGTCGGATAATTTCCATCGAAACAGGAACTTCTTCAATTGCTTGTTTTCTTCTACCTGCAGAAACAACAACAGTTTCTAAATCTTTAGTTTGTTCTCCCATTTTTATAACAATTTCTTCTACTTTGTACACAGTAATTGTATCATTCAGGAATTGCATCATTGAAGTAATAATTGTAACAGGAAATTTCTGACTATTCAATTTAAATTTTCCATCAAAATCAGAAATTGCTTTTGACCCATCTGAGGCGGTAATTTTAGCGCCAACAATTGGAGTATTTGTGCTTTTTTCTCTTACTATTCCAGAAATTTGAGCAATAAACCCGATTGGAATAAATAGTAATAAAAGTAGAATTTTACTTTTCATCTTAGATTTTAAGTATCAATATTAAAAGTATTTTTTTAATTTACAACAATATATCCTTAGAAAGCATATTGCAATTGGATTAAAAAATTTCTAGGTGCTTGCAAATCCGCTGGGCGGGAAACATATTCAGCATTAAAAAGATTATTTACAATTAGATTGATTTTTAATTCCTTTGTAATCTGATACAAAAAACGGCAATCAAAAACCAAAGAACCATTATTGTATTTTTTTCTGTATTCTCTCAAGCCAGGCAAAATAAATTGCTGGCCAGCATCTGTTAATATTGGTTCTTCAAAAGCCAAATCAATATTTTCCATAAAACTATTGTATCTCAAAGATATACCCAAACTGAATTTTTTGTAAGTAGCTTGAATATCTAATTTTACAAGGTGTTTGAATCTGTATTTAAGCATATTTGAAGTTGAATCAGAAAAAGATATACGGTAAGTAGAATCTTGATTTAAGCTAATAGGGTTCATATAAGTATAGCCCAACAATGAAGTTAATTCAACTTCTCCTATTTTTCCTTGACTATTAAATGAAAACTCTAATCCTGTAATTCTAGCTTTTTCTGCATTTGTAGCTCTAAATCCAACAAGTTGTGAGAGCATAATGCCCTGTGCAATTAGTTCATTATAAGCTTCAGTATCAAGAATCCCATTTGAACTGAGACTTTCTCCAGTTAGTGGATTATAGATACCAAAAGTAAATTCAGTCATATTGCTATATTCGTTAATAAATGCTGCGACATCAAAAAATCCTTTCCAGGAACTGCCAAGTTTAACAAGTTGTTTGAATCCCAGTTCGGAAGACCAACCCTTTTCGGGTTTTAAATTTGGATTTTTAAAAATTGTCAAGCCACCAACAGAAGTTGAAACAAAGCGTTCAGCAATAGAAGGAAATCGTACGCCTTGTCCAAATGAAGCCCTAAGATGTGATGCAGGAGTTAGCTTGTAATGCAAACCCATTCTAAAAATAGGATAAACAGGAATTGACAAAGAATCATTTATGAAAAAGCGAGAATCAGCCTTCATCTCATCTAATTTATAGTGCTCTATTCTCATACCTGCTGTAATATCCAATTGTTTAAATTTAGATTCTACTTGTCCATAAAGAGCAGAATTACTAGAAATATGATCCCCAAATACCCAACTTTTTACTTGCCCTAAGTTATGTGTAATACCTGCGGATAAATTTATAGAAGTCCCAAATTTCCGTTGAAATTGATAATCAGCATAAAATAAATCGGCAATAGAAGCATCACCAACTTTTGATTCATTCCCACTTGTAACGAGGTAATACCTTGTTTTTAGTTGATGTTGATTTTGGAATTTGTCATAAAATTTAATGTAGGGATCAACATTAATTCGAATTGCTTTTTGTCTTGAGAGTGTATTATCCTGAGCTTGGTAACCCAGAGTATCATTCTTCCAAAGAATAAAAACTCCCATATCTTGGTATTGTGCATTGTAACTTAAGCCTGCCTTTAGTTTCGAGTTGCTTTTGGGTTTGAAGTAAAAAGAACCATTTAAACGAAATCTTTTTTCGTTTTCTCCTTGCCGAAAACCAGAATCTAAATAAGCATTTGCACCTACTGTGTAGCCTAAATATTTATAAGATTTACCAAAATAAACATCCGCTAGATGAAAAGTTGGGTTTTTATCCCACCACTGCATTGATTTTCTTCTAGGATTTCCATAAACCCCTGATTGTACTTTAGCAGAAAAATTTCCTTTTGGACTTGGTTCTTTCTCTGTTAATGCAATAATTCCATTTAAAGCTCCGCTACCATATAAAACGGAAGATGCACCCTTTAAAATTTCTATCTGCGAAGTCTGTTCCATTGGAATAGCATTCCATTTTGCATCACCTACATCCGGAGACATCATCGGTACACCATTCCAAAGTAGAGCAACGCGACTTCCGGCCCCGTATGCAAAGCCTCCTCCTCCTCGAATACTAACTTGTCCATCCATGGCGTAAACACCAGGACTTTGATCAACTGCCTGTTCTAAATTTGAAAAACCTTTGTTATTGATTAATTCTGGCTTAATGATTTCCATTGAAATTGGCACATCTTCAATATTTTGGTTTCTTCTGCTTGCAGTAACAACAACGTCGCTAATTTCTTGCACTTGTGTTTTTAAGTTAATCGTTAAAAGTGTATCCTTTGATAGTTTAATAGTTTCTGAGATAAAGCCCATCATAGATACAACAAGTGAATTTGGATATTTGACATTACTGAGTATAAACTCACCAGTGTTACTAGTAATAGATTTTTGTCCCGATGATAAGACAATACGAGCACCAATAATTGGATCACCATTTGAAGCATCCAAAACAATGCCTTTTGTCTGCGAAAAAAAAACTGTGGAGTTTAATAAAATTAAAATAAATAAAATAAAATACCTTGCCATGTTATCAATGAAATGATAATATTCATTATCTTAATACGACGAAAATAAGAATATTTTGTCAAAAACAAGCGAAATTTATAGAATAGCACTTAGTAAATTAAATGGCATTGGTCCAATTCGTGCTGCTCAAGTTTTATCAAAATTAGAAAATATAAATTTCCTTTTTGAAAGCACCTTACAAGAAATAAAAACCCAAACAGGACTTAGCGAATCATTTTTGAGAGCTTTAAAAAGAGAAGAGGCAATTAATTTAGCCGAAACACAGCTAAATTTTAATCATAAAAATGCAATTTCAACTCATTTTTTCTTGGATTCTACTTATCCAAGAAGATTGAGGCAATGTTCAGATGCTCCAATTGTAATTTATACAAAAGGAAAAATGGATTTAAATCATACACAGATTGTTTCAATTGTTGGAACGAGAAATCATACAGAATATGGAAAAGAGCTATTAAAATCTTTACTTTCATCCTTTAAGGAAAAAAATATTTTAGTCGTAAGTGGCTTGGCTTACGGCGTTGATATTCATGCGCATCAATTGTGCTTACAAAATAATATTCAAACAATTGGTGTCTTAGGGCATGGCTTAGATCGGATTTATCCCTCGCAGCACAAGCAAATAGCAAAAGATATGCAAGAAAATGGCGGTTTACTTACTGAATTCATGATTAGCACAAATCCAGACAGAGAAAATTTTCCTATGCGAAATAGAATTGTAGCTGGACTAGCAGATGCAACTATTGTAATTGAAAGTAAGGAAAGAGGAGGATCTATGATTACTGCAGAATTGGCAAATGATTACAGTAGAGATGTTTTTGCATTTCCTGGAGACATAGGTCGTCAGACATCGGAAGGCTGTAATTTATTGATAAAAAAGCAAAAAGCTCATTTAATAAGTTCACCAAACGATTTTTTAACATTTATGAATTGGGATTCAAAAATAGTTTCAATTCAAAAACAGTTGGAGCTAAACTTAGAACCAGATGAAGCAAGGATTTTAAATCTCTTTGAAAACGCTGAAATTCTCCATTCAGATATTATTGGTATGAAAGCGGAAATGTCAGCTTCAAAAATCAATGTTTTATTATTCCAAATGGAGATGAAAAATATGGTAGAACAAATGCCAGGAAAACGCTATCGGATTCTTAAAAAGTAAAGTTAGTTTCTTTTTATAATTATCTTTTTTGATGACTCTGTTTTACCATCAGAAAGTAATAAGTTATATACTCCTGAAGCAAGTTCTCCAAGATGAATATCTTTAATAATTTTCCCACTTTGATTTTGATTTGCTAATTCATCTTCATAGATTAATTGCCCTGCTGCATTGTATATCTTTATTGAATAGTTACTTCCAGAAAAAGCAGTAAAAGAAATACTGAAATCGCCTTGAGATGGATTAGGGAAAATAGTGAAAATGTAAGAATCTAATTCTACTATATCTGCAAATTCATTTACCGTTATCCCAACAGAGCTAGCAGAACAACCCTGAGAATTACTTACTAAAACTGTGTATAAACCTACTAAACTTGCTGTGTAGTTTTGGCTAGTAGCACCTGAAATTAAAATCCCATTGTAATACCATTGGTTTCCAGTTGCAGAACTAGATGTTAAAGTATTAATGTTTTGTGAAATTGTTGGTGTGCTTGGCAAAGGATTAACAGTTACATTGACAGGTGAAGCATTTGCAGTACTAGAAGTAACACAGGTACTATTTGATGTTAAAACAAGATTAACAATATCTCCATTAACAGGTATGAATGTGTAAGAAGATATATTTGTGCCTACGTTAGTTCCATTGACAAGCCATTGATATGCAGGTGAAGAACCAGAATTACTAGAGAATGAACCTAAAGTTATAGATTGACCAGCACAAATAGCCTGATTTCCAAAAATACTAACAGATGGAGAAACAGGATTTACAACTGATACAGTTATGGTATTTGATGTTGCAGGGTTTGTAGTTACACCACTTAAGTCTGAAGTCATAACACAAGATACAACAGAACCATTTACTAAAGAAGAGGTCGTGAAAGTTGAACTATTTGACCCCACTGGACTATTATTTACATACCATTGGTACGAAGGATTTGTTCCTCCGTTTGTTGGTGAAGCAGTAAAAGTAACTTCAGTACCTGCACAGATTGAATTGTCTGAATCTGAGGAAGTAACAGAAACGAGAGCTGCGGTAGGTAAAATTAATTGAAAAGAATAGATTCTTGTTCTTGCAGGTGAAGTACTTGTTCCGCCCATATATTCTCCGGTATGCCAAAAAGTACTGCCATCAGGATCAAGCGTTGTTTGTGAATAATCTCCAACTCTGTTTAAACCTGTTTGTGAGGCCGTTCCAACAGCAGCAATAGTTTCTGCATATGTCATTGTATTGAGTGGATCACTTGCTAAACGTCCGGTATAACCTAAACTTGGATAAATAGTTGTAGCCCCTGATTTTAAGTAGCACAAGCCAATATTTCCATTATCGTCCATCGCAATAGATGCCAACCATCTTGTGTAAGCATCTGGAGTAAAAACACCTTGTTGAAAAGTTGTCCAAGCCATTGTAGTTTGGTCCTGTCTTAATTCACACCACATAACACTTCTTTGAGTAGTGCTGATTTTAACTGGCCAAGCTAGAACAACACTGTTGTAAGTAGCCCATTTTCTCCATTGAGCACGATAGCTTAGAGTTCCTCCAATTCCATCAAGTTTTTGAGTAGTACCTGGTTGAGAAACATCATTCCAACTTGAATTATAGGAACCATCAAAACTAGCAGTAGGAACGGCAGTCAAAAATGATAATGTTGCCGTAGGGGTTGTTGGAACCCAATTTACAGCCATTTGATAAATTTGAATTCCATCGATTACACTTCCTCCCCATGCATTGTCTGAATAGGAAAAAATTGGGCATGGAGTTCCTGCAGGAGCTAAGCCTGTATTTCCATCGGAATCACCTGCCATTGAGCAGAAGAATCCACCACCAGAAGGAGGAGTAAAAGTCTTATAAATAGATCTTGCTGCTGGGTTGCCAATTAACATCGCATCTCTTTCAAAAGCAAAAACTTTTTTCGTGCTTTGATTGGAAGTCATATAATAGCCATCTTGCCAGATTGAAAATTTTAGGAAATCAGGAAATTGAGGTGAAGTAAATGTATAGGTGTAATATGAACCAGCTGGATCACTTGTCGTTGAAACCGCGATATAAATTTTATTACCCGATCCAAATTGTGCCATGAACCAACGGTCAGCGAAGCGATCATACATTACAATTGGGTCACCACTATTACCAGTTGCAGGGCTCCATAAATTCCCAAGAGTTCCTGTAGTTGTAACAGCACCCGTACTTTTGTTGTAAATTTTATAAACCGTAGCGTTAATTATTTGAATGTAGTAGTCATTACCAGCTGCACCAGAGGGGTCCATTGGTCTACTTGAAGATGATTGCCCAGCAATATTTATCTTTTGAGTAGGTCCAGGTCTTGAGCCATCATTTTTTTGAATAATAGTTGAGTCTGTTCCATATTCGTAACCATCTTTCTCAAAAGAAAATTCAAAATGCTGAGGATCTCTGTGTTTTTTGTCTTTCGACTCAAGAATTTTCTTCTTCATTTTCTTCTTCATTTCCCTTTCAATTTTTCTATTATTAACAGGGAATTCAGCATTTATTTCTAAAAGTGGTCTTGTAATGTGAAAGTCTTCACAAACAATAACATTTGACTCTTCTTTTTGGGCAAAAATGAGTTGGTTAAAGCAAAGAAATAAGATACAAAGTGAAAAAAGGAATTTTTTATTCATGGAGAGATAATTTAAAAGAAAATATAGATGCCGAATTTAATTTTTTTTTTTAGAAATAACAAAATTTTGGATTAAATTGTTCAACCTCCAATTTTAAAGCCTTCCTCTTCCTCTTTTTTCTGTTGATCTTTCCAATTTTGAAGTGTTTTCTTTAGTTTAGAATCTTTCTTTATTTTTTTCTGTTCTTCTTTTAATTCAGTTTTAGTTGCCGGACCAAATTTGATTTTAAGGTCCTCTTGAGGTACATCTTTTGGCATATAGATTTTTACAGATGTATCATTTTTAAATAAACCAAACTCTGATTTCAAAATAGATTTAGCATCTTTCTTTGCTTCCTCTCGATTTTCTTTAAAAGCATCTTTTCTACTTTTTTGATCCCATTCAATAATTGGATTATCGAGAGTTCCATACATTCTCATGAATATTTTTAAGCCGGTTCCATCATCGATAACTTCTCCAAACTCTGTATTTTTTTCTTTATTCAATAGATCCCGAAAATTAAATCCGAATTGATAATCGATATTATTTTCAAAAGTATGTGTTCCAGACATCTCTAAATCTAATGCTGAGGATGCAATTAACATTTTAGGAATTTCAATTTTTCCATCATTAATTAAAATGCTATTTTCAAGCACTTTAAATGAAACATCGCTCAGTTTTTGCTCAAGTATGGCGATATTATTTTTACCTACAACTAATTTTCCTACCGGTGTTTTTAAGCTTTCTGTTATATCTTTAAAACCGAGTACATTTTTCAAATGCCCGTCGTAAACTTTCATGTCTAAGCGTGCATCGATTGATTTTAAAATTACTCCAGTGCGTAAGTCAAAGGGAGCATGAAAGTACAAGCTTAGTTCTGCTCTTCCAGAAATATTTTGATCAGAAATTACTGTCTGCTCAAAATTATTCCATTCCTTAAACATTGGCTTAAATTTTAAATTTTTACTTGCGACTTGTGCAGTAATAGTAAATATTTCAGGAAGTTTTTCCTCTATCACGAGTGCCCCACTTATTAGTGCTTCGGCATTTACAAAACTCAATTGAGGAAAATGAAGTCGTCGAGATTGAATTTCCATTCTTCCGATAAAATGATTAAATAAATGTTGCTCATACTTTAAGGAACCAACAGATAAGTGAATAAAGCCTGAAATATCATTTGGAATAGCGTAGACTCTTCCATCTATAATCTTTTGTTCTTTGGATGTTGTACCAATGTCTTCTATATTTATATGATTACTTTCAATATGTACTTCAGTCTTTAAGTTTCCATTTCTGTTTAGGTAATTATAGATGTTCCCAAAAACTCCGTCAATTTTTAAATCTGTAGCCCCAATTTTTAAAGAACCTCCTTCAATTCCAGCTTCACTATTTCTTAAAAATAAATTTCCATTTACATTTTTAAAAGTTCGCTTATCTTCTTTAAATTTTAATAATACATTATTTAGTTTGACATTTCCATTACAATATTTCATGTCAATAGCATCTTTTAATGTGTTGTATTGACCTGCAAATGATGAGTTTATGACAACAGATCCATTTATTTTTTCTATTTCAGGCCGCCTTAAAATTGCTTGGGCACTTATTAAATTTATGTTTCCTTTTGCTTTTCCTTCAAAAAATGGATTTGAAAATGCTGTAATTTTTAAATTACCGGAAAAAGGACCACTAGCAGTTTGAAATCGAAAATCAAACAATTCTAAATATTCTTTTGTTGCCCCTCCCTCATTCGAATACTTCCCATTTAATTTAATTTTTTTAATTTTTATTCCTTTTAAAGGCTCTATTAACTCACCATTTTCAATACCGAATTTGCATGTTATATCCATTGGGTTATTTGAGTTCAACTTGCTTCCAATTATTAAATCAAAATTAATTTTTCCTTCGCCCTTAAACTTGTTCATTTTTTTTTCTTCGTCTAATGACAATTTATTTATCAAATCTGTTAGTAATATATTTTTTGATCGCACTCGAAAATCTAAACGTTTTGAAGTAATAGCACCCTCTAATTCAAAAGGTAAATCTTCAATATTTATGAGTGCCTTTGGAAAAGTAATTGTGCTATCAACTTGATTTACAAGAACATTTAGGTCAAAATCGATTGCTTTATTAGAAAGAAGAGTAAGCTCTCCACTTTTTGCAACTTTTAGCACAACATCTCCGCTAGCTGATAGCTCATATTTTTTTGAGCTAAAGTCACCATAAAATTCAGCTTCATTAAAAAGTGTTTTATAGAATTGCTTAGTTTGATAATTTTCATAACTAAATCTTAATTTCTCAAGATTTATTTCTTCTAATTTTAAATTAAAATCTTCTTCAGATTTTTCCTTTGAAGCTTTAAAAATCATATAATTAGCTTCTCCTTTTTCATTGATTTTTAAATTCAGTGTTCCAGGAGAAATTTCTATTGCTTTTATGTGGTAATTTTTATTCCATAAATCAATAGGATTAAATTTTAGACGAATACGATCTGTGTATAATAAAGTATCTCTTCGTGTTGATTTAGGGTCTGCATCCTGAATAAATACATTATTAAAGTCTACTGAAAGATTTGGAAAACTCCCCCAAAATGTAAGTTCAACTGAGGATGCAGCTACTGGAACGGTTAAGTGTTTATTCACCTCTGTAACAACTAAGCCACAAATTCGGTCTTTAAAAAGGTAAACTAGACCTGATATCAAAATGAATAATGCAAAAAGAATTCCGAAGAACCATTTTGTGATGCGAATAAGTTTTGTCTTCATTTCAAGCACGAAATTACATTCCCTTTTTATTTCTTTTGAAATAAGAACATAGTTTTATTAACGCGATATTGTGAGTTGGTAACACTTTTAGTGCGAATAAATTTTAACTGCACTTTTTTTAAAGTTTTTTATTTTTGAAAAGGGACAAATAATCTTTTCAACAAATCATTTTTTTAGTTTTTTGAAATGTATCTTTGTAAGCTAAATTTATCGAAAAATGAATACTTGGTTTAAAGTAAAAGTCAAATACACAAAACAGTTAGAAAGCGGATCTTTTAAAAGGGTTTCTGAGCCTTATTTATTGTCAGCAATGACCTTTACAGATGCTGAAGCACGGATTTACGAAGAGCTTGGTTCTTTCATTCGCGGAGAATTTTCAGTAATGGGAATTACGCGTGAAGATATTCAAGATATATTTCAATACGATGATGCTGATTCATGGTTTAAGTGTAAAATTTCCTATGATAATATCGATGATGATGGGGATAAGAAAAGAACTGTTACTCAAAATTTTCTCGTGTCTGCAAAAACTGTCAAAGATTCTTATGAACGAATTGAAGAGAGTCTGGAGACATTGATGTTAGATTATCAAATTATTTCCATTATTGCTTCTCCAATAGTTGAGATTTTCCCATACAAAGAAGAAGAAGTTGCTTTACCTGGAAAAAAATCTAAAATTGATGCTGAAGAAAATCCACCGAAATCAATAGGAGAGATTTTTAGTGCTCCGGGAACTGATTTTGATGATTTAAAAGAAGCCTTAGAAATTAATAAGGAAGATGAAAGTGAAATTTCTGATGAATTTTCCGATAAAGAAGAATAGACAATGGATTGGATTCAAAAATTACGCGATTCACACAAAGATTTTGAAAAAGGAAATACTACCCTTGTTTTTGGAGAAAATCCTTTTGATGAATTCATAAAATGGTTTGATGAAGCAAATGTTAAGAACGAACTAGAACCAAATGCCTGCTCTCTTTCAACTGTTTCGCCAGGTTCCTTGAAAGTGAGTTCTAGAATTGTTTATTTGAAAGAATTAAGGGATTCTGAGTTTGTTTTTTACACAAATTATGAAAGCCAGAAAGGAACTGATTTAAAAGAAAATCCGATGGCAGCTCTTTTATTTTTTTGGCCTGGCTTAGAACGTCAAATTCGAATAGAAGGTATCGTACAAAAAATTCCTGCTCTTGAAAGTGATGCTTATTTTGAAAGTCGCCCACGTCAAAGTCAATTGTCAGCTTGGGCCTCAAATCAATCTGAAAAACTCAAAGACCGTGAAGATTTAATAACTAGATTGGAGGCATTGAATAGTCAATTTCCAGAAAAAGTTCCGCGTCCTCCACATTGGGGTGGGTATGCTTTAAAACCAAACACTATAGAATTTTGGCAGGGTCGACCTTCGCGTTTACACGATCGCTGTTGCTATGAATTTATAGATGGAAAATGGATAAATTACCGTAAAAATCCTTAATGAAACAAATTGAACCAAGTTGTCATGTTTTAAAAAATGGCGTTCGCGTTGTGTACTTGAATGTTCCAAATCAAGTTGCCCATCTCGGCTATTTTTTTGCTGCAGGCTCGCGTTTTGAAAAAAAAGATGAGGTTGGCTTGGCGCATTTTCTTGAACATTGTGTTTTTAAAGGAACGACTTCACGCAAAGCACTGAATATTCTTTCTTGTATTGATGCTGTTGGCGGTGAACTAAATGCTTACACTGCAAAAGAAGATTTGTGTTTATATGCTTCATTCTCAAAAGAACATACAGCAAAAGCCATTAATTTATTATCAGATATTTCCATTCACTCTACTTTTCCTGAAAAGGAATTGGAAAAAGAAAAAGAGGTGATTCTTGACGAATTAAACTCTTATTTGGATAGTCCTTCAGATAAAATATTTGACGATTTTGAGGCGGAGTTATTTAAAAATCATCCCTTAGGAAATAATATCCTCGGCACAAAGGAAAGTGTTGAACATTTTACAAAAAAACACCTTGTTGCTTTTGTTTCTAATTATTTTACGGCTGACAATTTAGTGGTTTCGTATGTTGGAAATTTAGCTTATCCAAAACTTGAAAAATTACTTTTAGCTTCCTTACAAGAAATGCCTCTAACAGGAAAGAGAGAAATTCCGACAGATTTTAATACGTATATCCCCTTTAAAAAGCGGAGTAAGGAAGCAAATTTTCAGTCGCATGCTGTTCTTGGTGGACTTGCTCCAAGTTACAAAAGCGATGATAGAATGGCGATGTCTTTATTGATAAATATTTTAGGCGGACCTGCATTAAATTCACGTTTAAATTTATCTGTCCGAGAAAAATATGGATTGGCTTACAGTGTTGAAGCGAGTTACAATACATTTGCAGATACTGGTTTTTGGCAGATTTATGTTGGTTCGGAAGCTAAAAACATGAACAAAGCAATCGATCTTATTTACAAAGAACTGCAGGTTTTTCAAACAAAAGAACTTTCATCTTTGCAGTTACAGCGTGCTAAGGCCCAACTAAAAGGACATTTGGCACTTGGCATGGATTCTAATGCTGGACTTATGCAAGGTTTGGGAAAAAGTTTATTGGCTTTCAATCAAATTGATACACTTGCAGAAATCCATCACGGAATTGATAAAATAAGCAGCAGCCAACTACTTGAAATCTCGAGAAAATATTTTAAAAAAGAAGCGCTTTCAGAATTGGTATTTGATTTAGCTGATGCTTAGGATATTTAATTATTAAATCAAACCTACAAAGTCCCTCGTTTTTCTTGTTCTCGTTCAATCGATTCAAACAAAGCTTTAAAATTTCCTGCTCCAAAACCTCTTGCTCCCATTCGTTGGATAATTTCAAAAAACAAGGTCGGGCGATCTTCCACAGGTTTTGTAAAAATCTGAAGCAGATAACCTTCTTCATCGGCATCAATCATAATGGAAAGTCTTTGAAGTTCTTTGATATCTTCCTTCATCATTTTCATGTGTTCACCCAAGCGCGCAGGTATTTCATCGTAATATGCTTGTGGTGGCGCTGATAAAAAATCAATTCCACGAGCGCGTAAAAGTGATACCGTTTTAATAATATCATCTGTTGCCACAGCAATGTGCTGCACTCCTGAGCCCTCATAAAAGTCTAAATATTCTTCAATTTGCGATCGTTTCTTTGCTTTAGCAGGTTCGTTTATCGGAAACTTAATACGTCCGTTGCCATTGCTCATTACTTTAGACATTAAAGCAGAATATTCCGTATGAATTTGTTTGTCATCAAAGGAAAGGAAATTTACAAATCCCATAACTTCTTCGTACCATTTCACCCACGTGTTCATTTCTCCCCAGCCCACATTTCCAACCATGTGATCAATAAACTTTAAGCCCACAGGACTGGGATTATAATCAGAATCCCATTTTACAAATCCGGGTAAAAATTCTCCCTTGTAATTTTTTCGCTCAATAAAAAGATGAACAGTTTCTCCGTAAGTATAAATTCCTGCACTCACAACTTCGCCATTTGCATCATTTGTAACAAGTGGTTCTTGGTATGATTTAGCGCCGCGTTTCATCGTTTCTTCATAAGCGCTTCTGGCATCCTCTACCCAAAGGGCAATAATTTTAACGCCATCACCATGTTTTTTTACATGTTCCCCGATTGGAGATTCACTTTTTAAGGCAGTTGTTAAAACCAAGCGAATTTTATCTTGCTTTAAAACATACGAAACACGGTCTTTCATTCCAGTTTCTAATCCTGCATATGCATGAGATTGAAATCCAAAAGCTGTTTTATAAAAGTGAGCTGCTTGTTTTGCATTTCCAACGTAAAATTCTACGTAATCTGTTCCGAGTAAAGGCAAAAAATCTTGCGCTCCCTCAAATATTTTTTCTAAACCGTATTCAATATTTTTTATCTCTTTATTCATCTATTTTTTTAATTAATGTACCCAAGAATTCATATAATCTGACATTTCTATACCTAAAGCTTGTTTTGTTAATTTTAAGGGTTTAAAAGTATCAATCATAACAGCAAGTTCTTTTGTTTCTTTTTGTCCAATACTTCTTTCATACGCTCCGGGATGTGGACCATGTGGAATTCCAGAAGGGTGGAGTGTTATTTGCCCTTTATCCACGTGATTTCTACTCATAAAATCGCCATCAACATAATACAACACTTCATCCGAATCAATATTACTATGATTGTAAGGTGAAGGAATGGCATCTGGATGGTAATCATACATTCTTGGTACAAATGAGCAAATTGCAAAAGCTTGTGTTTCAAAAGTTTGATGTACCGGCGGCGGTTGATGCACGCGTCCAGTAATCGGCTCAAAATTATGAATTGAAAATGCATACGGAAAATTGTATCCGTCCCAACCTACAACATTAAAAGGATGGTGCGCGTAGACATAATCGTACATCGTGTCTTCTTTCTTAATTTTTATTAAAAACTCACCATTTTCATTGTGTGTTTCAAGTTCATGGGGTGCGCGAATATCTCTCTCGCAATAGGGAGAATGTTCCAATAATTGTCCAAACCAATTTCTGTATCTTTTTGGAGTGTAAACAGGATGAAAAGATTGAATAATCAACAGCCGATTTTCTTCATTTTCGAAGTGCATCTGATAAATCATCCCTCTTGGAATTAGCAAATAATCACCGTAAGAAAAATCTATATTTCCCAATTGAGTTTTTAATTTCCCGCTTCCTTTGTGAATAAAAATAACCTCGTCGGCATCAGCATTCTTATAGAAATAAGCTGTCATCGATTTTTTAGGAGCTGCTAATTCTATGTAAACATCAGAATTTACTAGCATCGGAGTTCTACTTTCTAAATAATCATCTTTTGCTTCAACATTAAATCCTTGTAGACTTCGCATCTGCATATTTTTATCCAAACCAATCTCTGGCGCCACAGATTTTTGCTGTACGATTTTTATTACAGCTGTAGGAGGTTGAATATGATAAAGTAAAGATGACATTCCATCAAATCCGATCGTTCCAAATAATTGTTCGTGGTAAATTCCACCTTTTGAATTTTTAAAAACAGTGTGTCGTTTTGGTGGTATTTTTCCAAGCTTATGGTAAAAAGGCATTGTATTTAGTTTTAAAGTGCTAGTTGAATTATTCTTCTTGCTATAATTACTATTCAATTATTTAATCCTAGTTACTACAAATTTAAGAAAATCAATTCACTAAAATAAGCCATCTAAATAAGCTTTTTGTATTCGGGGCGATAATTTTTATTTTTTAGTTCTAAAAATGAATTCAGAAAGTTAAATTTGCATTAAGAGAAATAAATATATGCCTAAAATTATTGTTATTGGCGCTTGCGGTCAAATTGGGATAGAACTAGTAATTGAATTGCGCAAAAAATATGGAATAGCTGAAGTATTTGCTACGGATATTAAGGATGAATGTCCTGCGCTTATAGCAAATGGTCCGTACCAAAAAATGGATATTATAGATCGCGAGGATATTCGTGAGTTCATTATATCAAATTCAATTCAAGAAGTTTATTTACTTGCTGCGCTACTTTCTGCAACTGCAGAACGAAAACCAGATTTCGCTTGGAAACTAAATATGGAAGGATTGTTTACCATTTTAGATTTAGCAAAAGAAGGATATGTAAAAAAAATCTTTTGGCCAAGTTCAATTGCAGTATTTGGACCGACAACTCCATTGGACAATACGCCACAATATACAGTAATGGAACCAACAACAGTCTATGGAATTTCAAAGCAAGCAGGTGAGCGTTGGTGTGAATATTATTTCAATAGATTCAATGTAGATGTCCGAAGTCTTCGTTATCCAGGATTAATTTCATACAAAAGTTTACCAGGTGGCGGCACGACAGATTATGCAGTTGATATATTTTATAAAGCAAAAGAGGGTGTTCCATTTACTTGTTTTCTTAGTGAAAATACGTCACTTCCTATGATGTTTATGGATGATGCAATTAAGGCAACAATTGATTTAATGGATGCGCCTACTGAAAAAGTTAAAATCCGTTCGAGTTATAATTTAGGAGGCATTAGTTTTACACCAAAAGAACTTGCTGAAGAAATCCGAAAAGAATTACCAAATTTTAGTATTAATTACGAACCAGATTTTCGTCAAGCAATTGCTGACAGCTGGCCTAATTCCATTGACGAAACGCATGCTCAAAATGATTGGAATTGGAAACACACTTATGATCTGAAAGCAATTGTTAAGACAATGTTAGACAAGGTTAAAATTTCTTAAGAAAATAAAATCGAGTTCTATAAAATTATTTTGATAATTTATTCTTGAGCTTTTTTGAAAATGCAAAGAGAATAATTAGTACAGCCACAAAAGAAAAACTCCTTCCAATATAATCGCCCTGTTGACTAAAAATAGTTTGAGTTTTTAAAAGCGGAACCGTAGCTGAGAGAACAGCTGGTTTCCAATAGGGTGTCTCTGCTATAACATCTCCATACTCATTAATTATTCCACTAGTCCCTGTATTTGCTGAGCGTACAACCCAACGTCTTGTTTCGATAGCTCTTAGTCGTGAAAAACTAAAGTGCTGTTTATAACCGGGAGTATCTCCCCACCAACCATCATTTGTCAATACACACAAAAGTTCTGCACCCTTTCTTACTTGGGTTGCTGTAAATTCACCGTAAATTGATTCGTAGCAGATAACAGGAGCGATACTTGTTTTTTGTGTTTTAAAAATCTTTGGAGAATCTTCAACTCCTAAAGTTCCTGATGTCCCGCCATTGCTTAATGCAAGTTTTTCTAAAAAGGGAAGATAAGATGAAAAAGGAATTATTTCTGCTCCCGGCACTAACTTTGATTTATGAATAAAGTCAATTTTCTTGTCTGAGGTTAAAAGCAGAGAAGTATTATAGTTTTCGTAAAACCCACCGTTTGGAAGAGGAAATGAAGCATTTGATTTCTTAGTTTTAAAAAGACCGAAGGTAGAAGCCCCAATTAAAAAATCTGTATTTTTCCATTTATTTCCTTTTAAAGAGAGGTACTTAAAAAACGGTTCATTCTCTATATTTGACTCTACAAATCCAGAGCTTATTGCCGTTTCTGGTCCGAGGAGTAAGTCTACATCACTTGCGTATTTTTTCTCGGCTAATTTGAAAAACTTACTTAGTTGAGTCTCTACACTTGAATTGAGAGCAAATTTCTCGTTGTATGGATCTATATTTGGTTGAACAATTACAACTTTATAATCTGTACCATCTTTCCCTAAAGGGCCACCACTAAATCTGATAAAGAATGAACTTATTATTGGTATTAGTAAAATAAATCCAATCACAATAAATTGTTTCGTTAGTGGAAGAAATTTCTTGCCGTTATTCAAGTACTGCTTTAGACATCTAAATATTAAAACATTTAGAATTAAAACCCAAATAGTACCACCATGAACTCCAGTAAATTCATACCATTGTATCCAGCTAGTTCGAACTGAAAAAACATTCCCTAATGCCAGCCAAGGCCATGAAATATCCCAATTAAAATGGAGGTATTCAAATCCAATCCAAAGAAAGATTAAGGAAAGATAACCCTGTTTTCTGCCGATATGTTTTTTTGCAAAATGAAATGCTTGGAACGTAATGGACATCAAGAACGAATTGGTAATTATAGCTGCGACTCCTCCATTAAAACTAGCATTGCAAACCCACCATGTCGTTCCGATATTGTAAATTAAAAACGTGATGAAAGCAAATAAAAAAACAAGAGCTGATTTCTTTTTTTCAACTTGTATAAAATCTTCTACTAGTAAAAGAGGCACCCATGAAATGAAAACCAATATTGTTAAACTTCCGGTAAAAGGGAAGCAGAGAATCATTAAGACTCCACTTAATAGTGAAAGCAAGTAACATTTCAAACGAGTTAGTTCTAGCATTATGGGTCTTTAATTTTGAAGTAAAGTTAAGCATTATGAACTTTAATAGTTCAAATTTATTTGTTTCAGAAGAAGTTTTTGGCATTAAAAAAGGCCGCTAACCAATGATTGCGACCTTTCAAATTTTATAGAATTTTATCTTATGCTTGTGCTGTCTCTAATGGAACAATTGAAACAAAAGATCGATTGTCTTTCTTCTTGCGAAATTCTACAAGTCCATCAGTTAGAGCAAATAGAGTGTGATCTTTACCTATTCCTACGTTGGATCCAGGGTGATGATGTGTTCCTCGTTGACGAACAATAATATTTCCTGCAATTGCAGCTTGCCCCCCAAAGATTTTTACGCCAAGACGTTTGCTATGAGATTCTCTTCCGTTTTTTGAACTACCAGCTCCTTTTTTATGTGCCATTGTTTTTTATTTTTTTCCTAAAAATAGGGAAGGTTAATTTATGCTTTTATTGTTTTAATTGTAATAGATGTAAATTGTTGACGGTGACCATTTCGTTTTTTGTATCCTTTTCTTCGTTTCTTTTTGAAAACGATTACTTTGTCACCTTTCACGTGATCATTTACTTCTGCGGTGATTTTCGCACCTTCTATAGCCGGGGCGCCAACGTTGATTTGTCCATCGTTATCAATCAACAAAATGCGGTCAAATGTAAGTTTTGAACCAACTTCTGCTGCTAATCGATGTACATAAACCTTTTGGTCTTTTTGCACTTTAAACTGCTGCCCTGCTATCTCTACAATTGCGTACATAATAGCTTATTTTTATTTATTAGTCCCTAAAATTAGGATTGCAAAGATACAATTTTATTCTTTTACAACAAACTTTTTTATGTTTTCTTGCTTCTAGAAAATAGTTTTGCTCCATAATTAGCTAAAACAACACCGATTAGAACAATGAACATTGCTAAAATCTGCCAATTTGAGATCGTTTCACCATAATAAAAACCAATTATTACCGCTACAATTGGAATAAAATAAGTTACTCCACTTGCAAACAGAGCTGAAGAAACTCGAATAATACCATTAAAAAGAAAAACTGCAAGTGCCGTTCCTACAATTGCAAGAATTGCAATAGCATAAAAACCATTCATTGCTTCTGAGCTTTCTAAAAAAACAGTAGCTGTATTTAGAAAAAAGAAACCAAAAAGAGAGGGTAAAAAAACAAGTAGAAAGCCCAAGGAAGTTATTTCTGAAGCAGAGAATTCTTGTAATTTATATTTGATTGTGTTTAAACTTAGCCCGTATAAAAAAGTTGCTAGAATAATCGCAAAAATATGACTCCAGTTTCCTTTAAATGAGACATTTTTTCCTGAAGTAATTAAAAAATAAATACCGATAGTTCCAATTATCGTTCCTATAACTTGAAATTTTGTCATGCGATTCGAAAACAGCAAAAAGCCAAGTACTAGCGTAAAAATAGGAGTAAAGCTATTAAGCATCCCTGCAAAACCTGATGAGACTTCAGTTTCTGCATAGGTAAATAAAAATGCAGGAAAAAAATTCCCGCAAAAGCCAACAATAAATAAATACAGCAGCTGTTTTTTATTTTTTATTTTTTTTAAATTGTAAAGTGAAAGTGGAAGTAGAATGGCGGAGGCAATTAACATTCTTAAATTTCCCACTTGGAGAGCGCTGAATATTTTTTCGCCACCTTCAGTAAACATCCCTTTCTTCATCAGCATAAAAGAGCTCCCCCAAATACAAGCAAGAATTAGAAGAAGAACCCAGCTTTTTAAATTTTTTGACATGTGGCAAAAGTAGACATAAAATAAGCCAAAAGTTTAATTTCTTTACCTATTCACATTAATTGTTAAAAAGTTTACCACATATTCCCACCTTAAAAAAAATCAATATATTATAAGGGTTTAAAAACTTAAAAAATTTTATTTCGTAACTTTTTAGCGATATAAACGTTAAAAGTTATGAACAATTAAAAGTTAAGTGGTAAAAAGTGGTAAAATTCCATTATTTTTACCCATTATAACGCTATGGCAGGTTTAGTTGGAGAATTCGAGGTGAAATTGGACGAAAAAGGTCGATTTCTATTTCCTTCCGGTTTACGGAAGCAGCTTCCCCCTGCGTCTCAACGTGATTTTATGTTAAACAAAGGTTTTGAGGATTGCTTGACACTTTATCCGCTTCCCGAATGGGAAAAGGTAAGTGCTCGACTTTCGAAAATGAACTTGTTTAAGCCGAAAAATCGAATGTTTTATCGTTTGTTTCATCAAGGAGCAAAGCAGATTGCATTGGATAATGCTGGCCGGGTATTGATCCCAACTACGCTTATGGAGCGTGTTGGGTTAGTGCAAGAGGTAATGCTCATTGCATACAATGACCGTATTGAAATCTGGGATAAATCCAAATACTTCAATCTGATTGAAGGGAACATGGCAGACTTCGCTGATTTGGCGAATGATGTAATGGGCGATTTGGATAATGGATAAAAAGATACCGTATCACATACCAGTTTTGTTGCAGGAATGCATTCAGGGTTTAGAAATTAAGCCAGAAGGTGTTTATGTGGATGTCACTTTCGGTGGTGGCGGTCATGCAAAAGAAATTTTCAAGCAAATTAATGAGCAGGGTAAATTAATTGTTTTCGATCAAGATGCTGCAGCAAAAGAAAATACTTGGGAAGCCCCAAATTTTTATTTTGTTCCTTCAAATTTTATTTATTTATCAAATCATTTGAAGGCTCACAAATTTGATGCTATAGATGGCTTATTGGCAGATTTGGGAGTTTCTTCGCATCAATTTGATATACCAGAACGAGGATTTTCAATTCGTGAAGATGCGCCTTTGGACATGCGAATGAACCAAAATTCAGAGCGTTCTGCATTTGAAGTTGTGAACCTAGATAGTGAAGATAAACTTATTTCAATTTTTCGATATTACGGCGAATTAAGTAATTCTCGTGCTTTAGCTGGTGAAATTATCCGTCAACGTGCCTCAAAATCGATTAAAACAACTTTTGAATTAATGGCTGTTTTAAAGCCATTTGCCCCAAAATTTAAAGACCATAAATTTTATGCGCAGGTTTTTCAGGCAATTAGAATAGAAGTCAACCAAGAATTAGATGCATTAAAACAACTTCTTTTACAATCAAGTGAATTATTGAAGCCAGGAGGAAGATTAGTAGTGATATCATACCATTCTTTAGAGGATCGTTTGGTGAAAAATTTTATGAAACGCGGCTCTTTCGAGGGTGAAATTCAGAAAGATTTCTTTGGAAATATATTAAAACCATTTAAAGAGCTTATAAAACATCCGCTTGTACCCGGCGAGGATGAAATTAGATTAAATAGTCGCGCAAGAAGCGCAAAATTAAGAATTGCTGTGAAGAATGACTGAGGATAAAAATACAAATAAGCAAGCACCTTCAAGTGAGAACGAAACTAAAAAGCGTTCAGGGAAAGCTAGTGCATTTTCTCAAATATTGAATGGAGATTTTTTAACCAAGGAATTCGTGTTAAATAATTTGAATTATATCTTTTTTTTGATTGCATTGCTTCTACTTATTATAGCAAAAGGATATTATGGAAAACAAATTTCGGTTGATATTGATAATACCCAGAAGGAATACGATCAAAATGCTGCCGAATATATAGAGGCAAAATCAAAATTAGAAACTGCTACAAGGCGCTATAAATTAGTAGAAAGACTTCAAAAGAGAGAATTAAAAGAGACTAAAAATGCGACAAAAGTAATTCGCTTGAAAAAGAAAAAAGATGAGTAAGGATAAGAACTTTCTTTATTACAGAGCTTATGCCATCTATTTTGGTTTTGTTATTATTATGATGATAGTGCTTTACCATACTATTTCTTTACAATTAGAAGGGCGTTCAACTTTTTTTGATTCCTCAGATTTAAAAATACCTGTTCGAACAGTAAATCGAATTCCTAGAATGGGGGAGATTTTAGACCGCAACAAGAATCCGCTAGTTACGTCAGTTACCTATTTTGATATTCACATGGATCCAACAGTAATTGACCAAAAAGTTTTTGACGAGGAAATATCAGATTTAGCGGAAGGTCTTCATAAAATCTATCCGGATAAATCAGCGAGAGAATATATTAACGCCATTCATAAAGCCCGCGCAAATAAATCACGCTATTTATTAATAAGGAAAAAAGTTACAAACGACGAGCGAAAACGACTAAGGAAATTACCAATCTTCAGAATAGGACGAATGAAGGGTGGCTTAATTGATACAGATGCGATTATTGAGCGTGAACTTCCTAATGGAAATTTATTGAGAAGAACTCTTGGTTATTACTCCATGGATAGAGGTGTAGAAAAGCGAGTTGGAATTGAGGGGGCATTTTACGAATACTTGAGAGGCGAGGACGGCGCAGAACTAGAACAGAAATTTTCTACAGGTTGGAAAAAAACTGGGCAAATTACGAGAGAAGCTGTTGAAGGAGCAAATGTTATAACATCTATTGATAAAGAAATTCAAGAAGTAGCCCATTCAGAATTAGAAAGACAATTAAGAGATATGGATGCTGACCATGGAACTGTAATTGTGATGGAAGTAAAAACAGGTTTTATTCGTGCTATTGCTAACCTTACAAATAATGATAATAAATCATATAGTGAGTCTTACAATTATGCTGTTGGTTTTCATGAGGTGCCAGGTTCAACTTTTAAGTTAGCTTCTTTAATGGCTGGTCTGGAGGATGGAAAGTTCAAAATTACAGATAAAGTTTCTGCGGTTGGCTCTTATTCTTTTCCTGGAAAACGTTTAGAAGATTCAAATCACGGTATTGGATACGGCACCATAACAATTCAAAAAGCATTTGAAAAATCATCCAATGTTATTGCTCAACTCATTTACCGAAGTTATTATAATAATCCGGAAAATTTTTTAGCGCGCTTAAAGAAATTTGGTTTAACAGAGCCATTAGGTGTTGCAATTAAAGGAGAGGCATTTCCAGTTATCCCAAAAATCGGAACTCCGGGTTGGTCTGCACTTTCTATTCCTATGATGGCAATTGGTTACGAGTTACAACAAACGCCACTTCAAACTTTGGCATTCTATAATGCAGTAGCCAATGAGGGGAAATTGCTACGCCCACTTTTTGTGGAAAGAATTGTGCGTTCTGGAAAAGTGGTAAAGAAATTCAATCCCGTTGTTCTCAGAGAAGAAATATGTTCTAAAAACACAATTAAAATTCTTCAATCTTGTCTAAAAGGTGTCATGACAGATGGTACCGGCTCTGATTTAAAAAGTTCCCTTTTTAAAATTGCTGGAAAAACAGGAACAGCAAAATTAATTGGCGAAAATAAATTATACAACGATCAAAGAAACAGTGCTTACCAAGCTTCATTTGTAGGATATTTCCCAGCTGATAAACCAATCTATTCTTGTATCGTAGTAATTTCAAATCCTAAGAAGGAAATTTATGGCGCGAGGGTTTCAGGAACTGTTTTTGCAGAAATTGCCAACAAAATTTATGCATCAACACTTTCTTATCACAAGGCAATCAATCAAAATGCGAAGAAAAAGAATGTTTTGCCACTTGTTAAGAAAGGAAATAAACGAGATATATTAGCTGTATTAGATCAATTGCATATTCGTTATAAATTAAATTACCATGGCGAATGGTTATCTGCCGATACTCTAAAAGGTTCTGTTCAACTCTCAAAAAAAATAATTCTTAAAAATAAAATCCCAAATGTTCTTGGACTAACAGCTAAGGATGCTGTCTTTCTTCTTGAAAGTAGGGGCTTAATTGTGAAATTAGCTGGTTGTGGACGCGTTACAAAACAATCTCTGAATCCAGGAATAATTCCAACTAAAGGTCAATTAATAAAAATAGAATTGCAATGATGTTGCTGTCCGACATATTAATGAATATTAAAACAAAATCTGTTTTAGGTTCTTTGGACCATCCTGTTGAGTCTTTAATTTTTGATTCTCGTGAGGCTAATTCTTCCTCTGTTTTCTTTGCAATTAAAGGAAGTGCTACTGACGGCCATTTATTTGTTCAGCAAGCACACGATAAAGGTTGTAGAATTTTCGTTGTACAAAACAATATTCCAGATTTATCTGATTCAACAATCATAAAAACAAGTGATACCTCAGCTTTATTGGCATCAATGTCTTGTAACTTTTTTGAGAATCCTTCTAAGAAATTAAAACTTATTGGTGTAACAGGAACGAATGGTAAAACAACATGCACATCTCTTTTGTATAAACTTTTTTCAGATTTAGGATATAAATGCGGTTTAATTTCAACGGTTGTAAATAAAATTGGTTCTACTGATATTGTTGCAACACATACAACTCCCGATCCAGTAAGTTTAAATCGTTTGCTTGCTCAAATGGTGACTGAGAATTGCACACATTGTTTTATGGAGGTTAGTTCACACGCAATTCATCAAAATAGAATTTCAGGATTAAATTTTTCTGGTGCTGTATTCACAAATATTACTCATGATCATTTGGATTACCACAAAACTTTTTCAGAATATATCCGTGTGAAAAAAACTTTTTTTGATTTATTACCTGCTACTTCTTTTGCCCTTGTCAATACTGACGATAAAAATGGGATGATAATGCTCCAAAATACACTTGCTTCAAAACACACTTTTGCTCTAAAAACTCCAGCAGATTTTAAAGGAAAAGTAATCGAGAATGAGTTTACTGGCTTAGTGATAAAAATCAATGGAAAGGAAGTTTATTCTCGACTTGTTGGTGAATTTAATGCATATAATTTATTAGCAGTTTATGGTGTATCACTTTTGCTTGAGGAAGATGAACTTGAAGTTTTGCGAACAATGAGCCTTCTTGAATCTGTTGAGGGAAGATTTCAATACGTTCAAAGTACTAAAGGTATTACAGCGATTATTGATTATGCTCATACGCCTGATGCATTAGAAAATGTGCTAAAAACAATTAATGGTATTTGTAAAGGAGATGCTAAAGTAATAACAGTAATTGGGTGCGGAGGAGATCGTGATAAGTCAAAAAGACCGCTAATGGCAAAAATTGCCTGCGATAAAAGCACTACTGTTCTATTGACATCTGATAATCCAAGAACTGAGAACCCTGAAAGTATTTTATTAGAAATGGAAGCGGGTTTAGATGATATTGAAAAGCAAAAATCAATAACAATTCAAGATAGAAAGCAAGCAATTAAGACTGCAATTTTATTAGCAAATACAGGTGATATTATTTTGATTGCAGGAAAAGGCCATGAAAAATACCAAGAAATTATGGGTGTTCGTCATGATTTTGATGATTTGAAAATTACAGAAAATATGTTTAACGAATTAAATAAGTAATGCTATACTATATTTTTGATTACCTCGATAAGTTCAATTTTCCCGGTGCAGGTTTATTCAATTACATCTCCTTTCGTGCTGCAATGGCCTTGCTCATGTCTCTTTTTGTGTCGATTCATTTCGGTAAACGCATAATCAATAAATTGCGTAATCAGCAAATTGGGGAAACAGTCCGTGATTTAGGATTATCAGGGCAACTTGAAAAATCAGGAACGCCAACAATGGGTGGAATCATAATTCTTGCAGCAATTTTAATACCAACCTTGTTACTTGCTAAGCTCCAAAATGTATATGTTATTACAATGATTATTTCAATCATTTGGCTTGGGTTGATTGGATTTTTAGACGATTACATTAAGGTTTTTAAGAAAAATAAGGAGGGTTTAAAAGGTCGTTTTAAAATTATAGGACAAATAGGAGTTGGTTTAATAGTAGGTTGTATCCTTTATTTTTCTGATGAGGTGGTTGTTCATAAAAGAGTTCCTTTGAATTATCGCTTAAAAATGGATGAATCTTTTGTTACTCATAAACATATTCAAAATGATAGTGAGAATTATAAATGGATAAAAACGGATGATATGACAACCACAATTCCCTTTATGAAGGGGAATGAGTTTAATTACAATTGGTTGATTGGCGATTCTCATAAATCTTATGGCTGGCTACTTTTTATTCCCATTGTCATTTTTATTGTAATTGCTGTTTCCAATGGTGCAAATATGACGGATGGTTTAGATGGTTTAGCAACAGGTTCTTCGGCAATTATTGGAATTGCATTAGCAGTATTGGCTTACGTTAGCTCTAATTATAAGTTTGCGGATTATCTGAATGTCATGTACATCCCAAATGCTGAAGAATTAGTGGTTTTTATATCCGCTTTTGTGGGTGCATGTATTGGATTTTTATGGTATAATTCCTATCCTGCCCAAGTTTTTATGGGAGATACAGGAAGTCTAGCATTGGGAGGAATTATTGCTGTTTTTGCGATTTCAATACGAAAGGAATTACTGATCCCAGTTTTGTGTGGCATCTTTCTAATTGAAAATCTATCGGTAATACTGCAAGTGGGTTATTTCAAATTCACAAAGAAACAGTTCGGTGAAGGCAGGAGAATTTTCTTGATGGCACCCTTGCACCATCATTATCAAAAGAAAGGAATTCATGAGGCAAAAATAGTTGCGCGTTTTTGGATTATTGCTGTTTTATTGGCTGTTATAACGATTGTAACATTGAAATTACGTTAGACTGTGGAGGGTAAAAATAAACATATTGTTATTTTGGGCGCTGGCGAAAGTGGCGTTGGTGCAGCTCTTCTTGCTAAAAAACAAGAATGGAATGTTTTTGTTTCTGACGCAGGGAAAATCAAAGCTGATTATAAAACAGAGTTAGACAATAATCAAATTGAATGGGAAGAAAATACACATTCTACAGATCGTATCTTTCAAGCTGAGCTCATTGTTAAGTCTCCGGGAATTCCTGAAACAACCGACTTAATGCGCGCTCTTCGAAATAAGCAAGTCAAGATAATTTCTGAAATAGAATTCGCTGGCTACTACACCAGAGGAAAGTCTATTTGTGTTACAGGAAGTAACGGAAAAACAACAACAACAATGCTTACCCATCATATTTTGAAGAAAGCAGGCTGGGATGTTGGCTTAGCAGGAAATGTCGGAAAAAGTTTTGCAAAACAAGTGGCAGAAGGCGACCATGATTGGTACGTGCTTGAACTGAGTTCTTTTCAATTAGATGACATGTTTGATTTCAAAGCTGATATCGGAATACTTACAAATATTACACCAGATCATCTGGATCGCTACGAAAATCAAATGCAAAAATATGTGGATTCAAAATTTAGAATTCTCAATAATCAAAATCATGAGGATTGGTTTATCTACAATTATGATGATCCAATAATTAGAGAAGAATTATCAAAAAGAAAGCTTTCAATGAATCTTGCACCTTTTTCATTGAAAGAAGAAATAAAAGTAGGTGCTTACGCTGTAAATAATCAACTAATAATCAATATAAAAGACCAATTAACTATGTCAATTCACGAATTAGCTTTGAAGGGTAAGCACAATACCCAAAACTCGTTAGCAGCAGGGATTGCTGGACGCCTTGTTGAAATTCGCAAGAGTATTGTGCGTGAAAGTCTTGAGGACTTCGAAAATGTTGAGCACCGCCTTGAATTTGTAGCGAAAGTCAATGGAATTGAATTTATAAACGACTCCAAAGCCACAAATATAAATTCAACTTGGTATGCATTGGAAACAATGGAAAACCCCGTTGTTTGGGTTATGGGTGGAGTGGACAAAGGAAATGATTATTCCGAATTAAGTAACTTGGTAAAGGACAAGGTGAAAGCAATTATTTGTCTTGGCATTGACAATCAAAAAATCATCAAGGCTTTTGGTCACCTTGTAGAAACGATTGTAGAAGCTGGATCTGCAACAGAGGCAGTTGCTTATGCTTATCGTTTAGCGAAAAAAAATGAAACAGTTTTACTTTCTCCAGCTTGCGCAAGTTTTGATTTATTTGAAAACTATGAAGATCGAGGAAATCAATTTAAGCAAGCGGTTAGAAAGTTGTAATTGAAAATTTATTGATTCATAACTAAAATGGAAATAAAAGATATTAATCCCAATTTAAGATCGTATTTAAAATACCTTAAAGGTGATCCTGTAATATGGATTATTACGATTTTAATGATGGCTTTCTCTTTGGTAACAGTGTATAGTTTTGTGCCTATACTTGTTAAAATTGAGGGAGGAACACCTTTTCAATATCTTTTCAAGCATTTTATCTATGTTTTAATGGGATTTGCCTCTATGTTTTTTATTCATAGAGTCGACTCAAAATACATCTATCAACTTTCAAAATTTGCCTATTACATTGCACTTGCTTTGCTGCTTTTTACCATTTTTTTTGGCGCAAAAGTAAATGATGCCGGACGTTGGATTCGTATTCCATTTATTGGCTTAACGTTTCAATCGTCTGACTTTGCAAAGCTTGCCTTGATACTTTATATTTCTCGTTTACTAGTGCGAAAAAAGGATTTATTAAATGATTGGGAAAAAGGAATTGTTCCCTTAATGATTCCAATATTATTAATTTGTGGACTTATTATCAAAGATAATTTCTCAACCGCCGCCATGCTCTTTTTACTTTCAATGGCAATGCTGTTTATTGGAAGAGTTCCTTTTTTAAAACTTACAACATTAGCAGCAGGTGGAATTGGATTAGTTGCGCTTGTAATTGGTATTCATGTAACTGTTCCTCAGCTTAATCTTTTACCTCGCTATGATACTTGGGTAAGCAGATTCAATCAACGTGTTGAAAATGATATGGGAAATATTGCCAATGCGCAAGCAAATAACGCCCAATTGGCTATTCACAATGGTTCTTTGTTTGGACAAGGTGTTGGTGATGGTAAATTAAAAGAATATTTGCCAGAAGCTTATGCGGATTTTTATTATGCAAGTTTTGTAGAAGAATTTGGCTTGTTTTCTTCTTTTTTTCTTGTCTTGCTTTACCTTATTTTATTGTTTCGAATTATTCGTATTTCATTGAAAACAGATGATTTATTCCAAACTTACGCCTCTATGGGAATCGGGGTTCATTTACTAACACAGGCAAGTATTAATATGTTAGTTTGTACTGGAGTTTTTCCTGTTACAGGTCAAAATATGCCTTTTCTTGCTATGGGTGGTTCTGCATTAATTATGGCCTGTATTTCAATTGGTGTAATCCAATCTTTTTCCAATCAAATACAAAAGGGAAAAAAGGAAGATGGTGTTTTTGTTTCTTAAAGAAGTGTATTTATGTTGATTGAACGTGCAATTATATCAGGTGGAGGAACAGGAGGACATATCTTTCCGGCAATTGCAATTGCAGATGAAATTAAAAAACGCAATCCAAGCGCTTCAATTCTTTTTGTCGGTGCCATAGGGAAAATGGAGATGGAAAAAGTTCCTCAAGCGGGCTACGATATTGTGGGTTTTAAAATAGCTGGTCTTCAGCGAAAATTCTCTATTAAAAATTTCAGGCTTCCATTTAAAATTCTTGGTAGTTTAATAAAAGCTCGAAAAACCCTTGTCGATTTTAAGCCCCAAATTGTTATTGGTGTTGGAGGTTATGCAAGTGGTCCGACATTGATGATGGCAAATTTGTTGAGAATGACAACTGTAATTCAAGAACAAAATTCGTTTCCAGGAAAAACAAATAGAATTTTAGCTAAAAAAGCTGCTTGTATTTGTACTGCTTACGAGGGAATGGAACGATTTTTTCCAAATTCTAAAGTAGTATTAACTGGAAATCCAATTCGAAAAGAATTTTCAGCTAAATTGAAATCCAAAGCTGAAGCATGTTCTTTTTTTGGCTTAGACCCTGAAAAACCTACAATATTGGTTATGGGAGGAAGTTTAGGTGCTAAAACCCTTAATATTTCTGTTCAAAAAAATCTTGAAGAAATAATGAATTCAGGAGTTCAGATTATATGGCAGTGTGGTAAATTATACCATTCTCAACTTCTTATTGATTTAAAGGATAAAGAATTAAAGAATATTTGTTTGTATCAATTTATTGAACGAATGGACTTGGCTTATTCTGCTGCCGATTTAATTATTTCGCGTGCTGGTGCCATTTCAGTTTCTGAATTATGTATTGTAGGAAAACCATTAATTCTTGTGCCTTCTCCAAATGTTGCCGAAGACCACCAAACAAAAAATGCTAATGCACTAGTTGCAAAAAATGCTGCAGTTCTAATTGCTGATTCTGAAGCACCTGATTTATTATTCAAGATTGCATTGGATTTATTGAAGCAAAAAGAAAAATGTGAGCTTCTTTCTCTTGAGATAAAAAAAATACAAAAATTAAATGCTACTGCTGATATTGTAGATGCATTCGAAAATAGTTTAATAGAAAATGGAACAAAATAAAAATCTATTTAGTGATTTTAAAAATGTCTACTTTATAGGTATTGGTGGAATTGGAATGTCAGCTCTTGCAAGGTATTTTAATAATTTAGGATTTAAAGTCGCTGGTTATGATAAAAGCGCTAGCGATTTAACAAGTAAATTAGAGGCAGAAGGCTGTCAAATTCATTATGAAGATTTAGGGGAAGAAATCTCAAATGAATTTAAAAATAAGACGACAACATTTGTGGTATTTACTCCAGCAATTCCGGAGGACATGAAGGAACTTTTCTATTTTATTAGTAATGAGTTTAAAGTTTATAAACGCTCGGAAGTATTAGGAATTTTGACACGACAATCAAAAGGATTATGTGTTGCTGGAACGCATGGAAAAACAACAACAAGCTCAATGCTTGCAAATATTTTAGATCAGTCTTCATGGAAATGCAATGCGTTTTTAGGCGGGATTGCAAGTAATTTTGATTCTAATTTAGTGCTTAATGAATCCAGTGAATGGGCAGTAATTGAAGCAGATGAGTTTGATCGTTCTTTTTTAAAACTTTCCCCTTTTTCAAGTATTGTTACCGGTGTAGATCCTGATCATTTAGATGTTTATGGTAGTGTAGAACAATTTAATGAAGGTTTTGGTCAGTATTCGATGAAAATTGAACCAAGTGGATTTTTAGTTGAGAAAGAGGACTTGAATCTTCCAACTTTAGCTAAAAAAGTTTCGTATGCTCTCAATTCTGAAACTGCAGATTATAGCATGAAAAATATGGTTTTTCGAGATGGTTTTCTTTATACTGATGTACGTTTAAAAATAAATGTTTGGCAAAATGTGAAATTAGGAATTCCAGGAATTCATAATGCAGAGAATGCGCTTGGTTGCATTGCGCTTCTAGATAGTCTAGGGATGAGTGAATTGGAAATCCGAAATGGACTTGCAAGTTTTACTGGAGTAAAAAGACGATTCGACTATCAAATTCGTTCCGAAGACTTAATTTATATTGACGATTATGCACATCATCCAAGTGAATTGAAGGTGTTAATTGAATCTGTCAGAATACTATATCCAAACCAACAAATAACCGGCATTTTTCAGCCTCATTTGTATTCTCGAACGAGAGATTTTGCAGTGGAGTTCGCTTCAGAATTATCTAAATTAGATGCATTAATTCTATTGCCAATT
>ENA-UOYL01000102-UOYL01000102.1-marine-metagenome-genome-assembly--contig:-NODE-102-length-34956-cov-3.729264_pt1 | contig 34956 bp, 25 predicted proteins | sample MGYA00238173_ERZ767189 | MGnify/ENA primary metagenome ERZ767189 (study PRJEB28943, sample SAMN06267163) | marine metagenome | isolation source: Columbia River Estuary | place: USA:Columbia River Estuary... | reverse complement strand
TATGGTTCTAGCGCCGAGACTTCCACCAACAATTACGATTGTTTTTTTATTATTCTCCAAGCCATAGAACGAAATTCCTTCTTGCTTTTTATTCGCTACATTCACTGTTTCTGATCGAACAGGATTACCGGTTAGCATAATTTTATCCTTTGGAAAAAACACCTCCATATTAGGATAAGCGGTACAAATCAACGCGGCTTTTTTAGCCAATAATAGATTTGTTTTACCAGGGAAAGAATTCTGCTCTTGAATGACCGTTGGAATTTTTAACCAAGCCGCCATTTTTAAAGTTGGGCCACTTGCATATCCTCCAACGCCGATAACCAAATCAGGTTTAAAATTTTTAATTATTTTCCTTGCCTTTAACAAGCTACCAATTAGCTTAAAAGGCAGTAAAAAATTCGATAAATCGAGAGATCGTTTAAAGCCACTAATATTTAGGCCGATAATATTATAACCAGCTTGAGGAACTTTTTCCATTTCCATTTTTCCCAAAGCGCCAATGAACAGAATTTCAGCATTTGCATTTCTATTTCTAATTTCATTTGCAATTGCTATCGCAGGAAACACATGACCGCCAGTTCCACCACCAGAAATTATAAGCCTGTTAATCATTTTTTATTTCCTCTTTTAATTCAAATGCACTATTACTATTGGATTGCTTTACAGCAATCGACTGAACAATTCCAATGGAGACGCAAGCCATTATCAATGCAGATCCCCCCATGGCGAGGAAGGGCATGTTTTGTCCAGTAACTGGAAAAACACCCGTACAAACAAGCATATTTATGCTGGCTTGAGATAAGAGATGAAGACCAATGGCTAGGCACACATACGTTTCAAATAAAGAGTCGGAATTAAGGCCAATTCGAATAATTCGAAACAACAAAATCATATAAAGCATCAGCAACAAAATGGCCGAGAACAGACCAAACTCTTCAACAAAACTTGCGTAATAAAAATCCGCATAAGCTTCCGGTAAAAATTGCTTTAATTTCCCATCGCCTACCCCTTGTCCAAAAAAAGACCCATTCTGGATAGCTAATTTAGCATTCAATGCCTGAGCATTTTCAATGGCGCCATCATCTGACTCCATTTTATTCATTATCCTATTTTCCCATGTTTGGTAGCGTGGCAAGAGATTAGCATCAGGAACTAATTTATGCGCCCCAATCAAAAGAAAAATACCTAAAACCCCAACACCAGCGATGGTTAATAATTTTAGAATTGGGACTTTTCCAATAAATAATATAAACATGGATAATAAAAACAGCATGACAGATGTGGATAAATTATCTTTAAAAATCAACCCACAAATAAGAATAATGGGAAACATTAGTGGAAAAACTCCTTGTTTCCAATCATTAAGTTGATCCTTTTTTTTAACTAAAATTTTAGATAAGTGAAGAAACAAGGCTAGTTTGGCAAAATCAGATGATTGAAAAGTAAGCCCAATAAAGGGAATTTTAATCCATCTTCCTGCATCATTGACCTTAGTACCAAAGAATATTGTAAAAATGAGGAGTAATACGGCAATAATATAGGTGAATTTTGCAATTTGAGAGATGTACTTGGGATTAACTTTATGAATAAAATAAATAGAAAAGAAGCCCAACAGCACATAGACAAAATGCTTAAAAAGATAATGAAAAGGAGTGCCACCCTCTATTTTAACTAAAATTGGCACGAAACTATAAACAGTAACCAAGGAAAAGGCAAGCATCAGAAGAGAAATCATCCAAATTACGGGATCGCCTTTAAGATAGGTTAGGTATTTTCTCATTTTACTATGTGTCGTTTTTGATAATTTACAAACCCTTCAAACTTATCCATTCCCAACTGATCGTAATATAAAAAAAGCAAGATTCCTTTCGCCTTAAACCCAAGCAATTTATCAGATAGCACATTTAAATCTGGCACAACAACTACCCCATCTAAATCATCCCCATTAATAATTTGAGAATCAATTAAAATACAACTACAAACCCATTCTTGAAATGAGATGGCTTGCATAGTACGCTCTATATCGTTGTAATCATAACAGACTAAAATAACAGGAAATGGGAACGCACAAATGGTAGATTCCAATTCAAAATTTAACGGATTATGCCATGAAAACACATCTAGTCCGTGCCATTTACCTTGCGGGCGTATCGACGAACTAAGGGCGGCATTAATATCCTCCCGTCGTTTTTCAATTAATTCTTGACCTTTATTTTTTGTTAAACTCATCGCTATCTTTTTATTCATAACAACCTAACCGCCTTTTTAAATTGATTCCCTCTATCTTCATAATTTTCAAATAAATCAAAGCTTGCACAAGCTGGAGATAGGAGGACAATTTCTTCTTTTTTTCCTAATTGATAGCCGAAAGCAACCGCTTCAACAGCAGAGTTAGCTTCAACAATTGTATCAACGACACCAGAAAAAGCGTCTATAATTTTCTGATTATCGACACCAAGGCAAATAATAGCTTTCACTTTTTGCTTGACAAGATCCGTCAGTTCACTATAATCGTTTCCTTTATCCACACCACCAACAACCCAAATAATAGGTTTCTCCATACTTTCAAGAGCGAACCAAGTGGCATTAATATTTGTGGCTTTTGAGTCATTAATAAACTCAATACCATTTACCTTGGCAACGAATTCCATGCGGTGTTCAGCGTTAACAAAATCACCCAAAGATTCACGGACGAAATCTTTTCGTATTTCCAAGAGCCTGCCGGCGATACCTGCAGCAAGTGCATTTTGGGTATTGTGCTTACCCTTCAAAGCTAATTCGTGTATTGACATAATTAATGGTTGTTTTATATTGATTGTTAGTTGTTTCTCTGTTGCATATCCCCCGATGGATATTTCTTTTTTTAGCGAAAATGGAGCGGTATTCATGATCATCTTTTTGGTCGCTAATTCCTTCACAATAACCTCATCATCAGCATTATAAATAAACCAATCATCCTTTTCGAGGTTATTTATGATCTTTAATTTTGATTGGATATAATTTTCAATTTTATACTCATATCGATCCAAATGATCCGCAGTAATATTGGTTAAAACCGCAATATCAGCTTTGAAATCGTGCATATCATCTAACTGAAAAGAACTAATTTCTAGCACATACCAATCATGATCTTCTGTTGCGACTTGCCTCGCATAGCTTTGGCCAATATTTCCAGCCAATCCAACATCCAGACCAGCCTTTTTAAGAATATGGTGCGTTAACAAAGTGGTAGTAGTTTTACCATTACTACCCGTGATACAAATTGTTTTTCCCTTGGAAAAAGGTTTGGCAAATTCAATTTCAGATACCACCTTAATACCAGCTTTTCTGAGCGCTTGCATTACAGGAGTTAGTTCAGGAATACCTGGAGATTTTACAACGGTATCTGCTGCCAAAATTCGATCTAAAGAATGGCCTAATTCTTCCCATTCGATATTATTTAATATGAGTTCAGTTTTATACTTTTCTGAAATTGCAGCAGCATCAGAAACAAAAACATTCATGCCCTTTATGTTGGCTAACACAGCTGCGCCCACCCCGCTTTCGCCAGCCCCTAGTACGATAATATTTTGCTTTTCAATCCTCACTATCTTAATTTAAGCGTAACAATAGAAATCACTGCGAGCAAGACAGCCACAATCCAAAAGCGAGAAACAATCTTTGCTTCATGCATTCCTTTTTTCTGATAATGATGGTGCAGCGGCGCCATTAAAAAGACCCTTCGTCCTTCCCCAAATCGACGTTTAGAAAACTTAAAATAAGCTACTTGAATAATGACCGATAAATTTTCAATTAAGAAAATCCCACATAGAACAGGGATCAATAATTCTTTTCGAATAGAAATAGCAAAAACGGCAATTATTCCTCCAAGCGCCAGACTTCCCGTATCGCCCATAAATACTTGCGCGGGGTAAGAATTATACCATAAAAAGCCAATACAAGCACCGACAAAAGCCGCAATAAAAATCACTAATTCCTCCGCCAAGGGAATATACATGACATTTAGGTAATCCGCGAAGGTTACATTTGAACTTACATAAGCAAATATTGCTAAAGCGAGACCAATAATTGCGGAGCTCCCTGTGGCTAAACCATCAAGGCCATCTGTCATATTAGCGCCATTTGACACAGCGATCACGATAAAAATAACAACAGGAATAAATAATAACCAACCAAAGGATTTATTAGAGTCACCGATTAACCAATTGTAATTGAACTCATTTCCTTTAAAAAAAGGAATGGTGGTCGTCATGTCATCCGTTTTTATCCACTTATAATTTTCCCCTTCATTTTGATGATGTTTATGAGAAACAAAGGTTTCTTCTTTAGCTAATTTATAATCGGCAGGCACTCTTTTATGCACGGTAACATCATCCGAAAAATAAAGCATAGCACCGACAATAATGCCAACCCCAATTTGCCCAACAATTTTAAATCGGCCTTTTAGGCCCTCTTTATTTTTCTTAAAAACTTTAATATAATCGTCTAAAAAACCAATTAATCCAAGCCAAATCGTTGCAATTATCATGGTGATTACATAAATATTATGCAGCTTAGCAAAAAGAAGTGTTGGAATTAATATCGCAGACAGGATAATGATTCCACCCATTGTTGGCGTACCTGACTTTTCAATTTGACCTGCTAATCCAAGATCTCTAACTGTTTCCCCAATTTGTTGTTTTCGCAATGCATTGATAATTTTTCTGCCAAACAGAATAGAGATGATTAAAGATGTAATCATTGCTAAAGCCGCTCTAAAGGAGATAAAATCAAACAAGCCCGCTCCGGGAAAATTAAGTTTGTCTAGGTAATCAAATAAATAATATAGCATCTTATTTTTTCATTTGGTTAAACAATTCATTTGCCGTATTAAAATCATCAAAATCGTATTTTACACCATTTATTTCCTGATACTTTTCATGCCCTTTTCCAGCGATAAGAATGATGTCGTGAGGCTTAGCAATTACGATTGCCGTCTGGATAGCTTGTTTTCTATCAGGAATTGTAAGTGCCAAAACACCTTCTATATCGTTGAGACCTGCCCTCATTTCATCCAGTATAGAAAGTGGATCTTCGGTTCGAGGATTATCAGAAGTAAGAATAACATGATCGCTTTTCGCTACTGCTATCTTGGCCATTTTAGGCCTTTTAGTTCTATCTCGATCGCCACCACATCCTACTATTGAGATAATTTTAGCTTGTGGTTTGCGCAGCGATTGAATGGTATCGAGGACATTCTCTAAGGCATCTGGTGTGTGCGCATAATCAATTACGGCGGTAATACCTGAGGTGCTTCTTAGGTACTGAAAACGTCCTTCAACAGAGCGCAAACTACTAATACTAGTTAATGCAACTAGCTCATCAATCCCAGATAGCCTTGCTACAGCATAAACAGCGAGTAAATTTGACGCATTAAACTCACCAATTAATTGCGTTAGCACTTCCACATTATTAAGGGTAAGCAATAGGCCATCAAAATCATTTTGAATAATTTTCCCTTTAAATTCTGCCATTGATTTCAATGCGAAAAAATGCTTTGTTGCCTTTGTATTTTGCAACATCACCGCCCCATTTTTATCATCTTGATTACTAAGCGCAAAGGCACTTTCGGGAAGCCCATCAAAAAACATCTTTTTTACTCGTATATATTCTGCAAAAGTTTCATGATAATCAAGATGATCATGAGTAATATTTGTGAATACCCCACCGAAAAATTGCAATCCTAAAATCCTATTTTGATGAATTGCATGCGAGCTAACTTCCATGAAACAATAAGAGCAACCTTTACTGACCATTTCGGCAAGGAGCTCATTTAATGCAATCGGATTAGGAGTGGTATGAGTTGCGAGAATTTCAAGCGCGCCAATTTTATTAACAACCGTAGAAATCAAGCCAACTTGATTGCCTATATCGGTAAATAGCTTATATAATAATGTTGCCGTTGTTGTTTTACCATTTGTGCCAGTAACACCAATAAGCCTTAATTTTTTGGAAGGGTTACCGAAAAAATTACACGCAATTAATGACAAGGCTTGGTGCGTATCCTCAACGATAATTTGAGTTAGCCCATCACTTACCCCGAGTTCTTTATTGACCACTACAACGGTGCAACCATTCTTCACTACTTTACTAATAAAATCATGTCCATCATGGTTTGCACCAACGATTGCAAAAAACATTGACTTCGAATTAGCTTTTCGAGAATCGAAAACGAGTTCATTAACTTCGCGATTATCATCACCGATAATTCGCTTATAATTTACAGCATGAAGAAGATCGCTTAGTTTTCTCATTTTAACTGTAATTGAATTAATCCCCCTTTAAATAGTTTGGTGTTTGGATTTACACTTTGATGAAAGACAGCGCCATGACCAAATATTTGGACTATTAACCCTTTACTTTCCAAAAGATAAACGGCATCTTTAGCACCCATTCCGATGACATTTGGAACAAAGCCATCATAAATCAAATACTTACTAAGATCGATTGAACTTTCCGTTGTAATAGAAGACAACCAATCACCTGTTTGATTTTGTGTATACGTTAAACCTAAGAACTTCAGTGCATTAATTACATCATCTTTTGATCCCGGCTTAACCACTGGCGGCGCTATTTTAGTTGGCTTAATGGCGTTAATTGCTTGATGGTAATCGAATGAAGAGGCCCAAACTTTATTTGCAATTTCAACAAAAACCCTTCCGGCTACTTTAGCACCATAATATTCTTTTTTGGGGTCGGTTATTACAACAATACAGGAATACTGGGGCTTATCCGCTGGAAAATATCCAACAAAAGAGGCTTGATAAACACTATTGTTCTCATCTAAGTACTCATTATTTTTTCCAAGTAATTTGGTTGTTCCTGTCTTACCTCCAATTTTAAATTGTGGGCATTGGTATCCAGAACCTATTTCAGGTTTAGATAAAGCTGAACCTGTACCTCGTGTCATTACCCCTTCGAGGCATGCTTTTAAAATCGCAATAGTTTCTTTTGAGCATATTTGTTCATTAAGCACAATTGGATTGAACTTTTTAATTGATTCTCCTTGCCTTATAATTTCTTGAACAAATTGCGGGCGCAACAATTTTCCATTATTTGCTACAGCGTTATAAAATGCCAAGGTTTGAAGAGGTGTCTGCCTTATTCCGTATCCAATCGACATCCAAGGAATGGATAAAGGTGACCAACGCGAATCGCCAGGACGAGGAATATCAGGTGGTGCTTCGCCTGTCAGAGCAATGCCAAGAGGCTTTGTGATTCCAAAAGCGTCGAGCCGAGCCATCAATTTCTCTGGATCATTTTTGTAAATTCTATCCATTAAAGCAGCGATTACATTTGAAGATTTTTCAAACGCTTGCTGAATTGTTATCTCTCCATAGCCTATTCCATGATTAGAATCGGATAATTTAGCCCCATGAATAAGGTAAACACCTTTTGCGTTTACCTTTTCATTAATCGTTATTTTTTTATCTTCTAGTGCGGCCATTAAAGAGGCTAACTTAAATGTAGACCCGGGAGACTCAAGAGACCCAAAAGCATCATTAAAGTTTTCAGAAAATAAGCCATTCGCATTTTTAGACAAATTAACAATCGCTCTAACATAGCCAGTTTTTACATCCATGACGATCACAGATCCGCTTCTAGCATCCATTTCTTTTAACTGCTTTTCTAATTCTGAATGAGCAACTTCCTGAATTTCTTTTTCAATGGTGCTAACGACATCCGCACCTTCGACCGCATCTTTTAAAATTTGACCTGTTTTTCTCCAACCCGATGAAATTTTTTGTTCGACTTCGGCACCAACCTCTCCTTTTAAGAAATTATAAAATGCCCCTTCAATGCCGCATTCTACGACCTTACCATCAATAATTTTACGATACCCAAGCGTTCTCCCAAGTAAATCGCCATTTGGTTTTTTACGATTAATTATGATCTCATTATCAATTATTCCACCTTTCATTCTTCCTTCAGAAAAAATTGGAAGTTTTCGAAATTGATTTCTTTCTGTATTAGTAGCTAATTTCTTGATTATTAGATAGCGAGACCCTTTTAATCGTGCTGCTCGAATTTGATTTTCCCATTCTCTTGCCGTTTTTATTGGATTAATTTTACCCAACCCTTCGGCTAAGGCTGACACCTCTGCATCGAACATCTTCTGATTGACGACAGTAGGATCCATATAAATATTATAGTAGGCCACGGATGTTACCAAAGGAAGTAGATTGGCGTCTAAGATTTCTCCCATTCTAGGGGTTCGATCTACTGTTCTTACCTTAATTGAACCCAATGAAGCCTCTCCATTTTTTTTATTAGCGAATTGGAGTGATACCGTATAATATAGCACGACTAACATAGCAGCAACAAATCCAAAATAAATTAGATACGCCCTAAATATTAAATGTTTACTAGCCTTACTCATTATTTATTATTTACTCTGATTACCCGTATACTTTTCTGCGATTCTTTTAATTCGTTTGCCTTAAGTTTTTCAACCAAAATCGATCGTTGAGTAAGTGATTCAATTTGTAATTTAGCCTCGATATAATCAGCAGAATTTTGATCTAATTGAATCTGCAATTGATTTGTTCGGTCATTGATCTGTTTAACATAATATCCCTTCGCTACCATAAGCATTAAAAGAAGAAAGATGAAGAAGATGTAATTAAGATTATTAATTACGAATTCCTTAGTTAAAAATTCACCACTTAAAATCTGATTAATTGCGGTGTTTTTCTCCTTACTTTTCGTCGGCGTTTCCTTGGGCGTTTTATTCCCTCCTCCCTTAAGAGGTGCTGGATTTTCTATGTACTCGTTATCCTTCATTTCTTACCGCAATTCTAAGTTTAGCACTTCTCGACCTTGAGTTCATTAGTATTTCATCTTCTCCAGCTACCATTGGATGGCGTGTTATTTCCGTAAAAGGCTTAATAACATTTCCGAAAAAATCTTTTTCAATATTCCCTTCAAACGACCCTCTTTTGAGATAGTTTTTGACGATTCTATCTTCGAGTGAATGATACGACATCACCACTAATCGTCCGCCAGGCTTAATTACCTTAGTAGCTTGTTCCAATAAATCCTTAAGGGATTCGAGTTCTTGATTCACTTCGATTCTAAGCGCCTGAAAAACCTGAGCTAAATATTTATTTTCTTTATTTTTAGGCGCGGACATTTTAGCAACATCGGCTAATTCTTTTGTCGTTTCGAAAGGTTTTGACAATCTAAAATGGACAAGATTAGGGATCAATTTTCCAAGATTAATGATGTCGGAATAGGTTCTAAACAACTTGTAGAGATCATTTTCTTCCGTGTTATTTAGTACATCTGCAGCCGTAATCTGACCGTTCTTATTCATTCTCATATCCAATGGAGCAGATTCTCTGATGGAAAAACCACGCTCTGGAACATCAAATTGATGCGAAGAAACCCCGAGGTCAGCTAATAAACCATCGATTTTATCAATACCATACAAACCAAGATGGTTTTGAATAAAGCGAAAATTACTTTTTACAAAATGAAAGTTGGCTGCTTTCCAGGTATTTTTTAAGGCGTCATCATCTTGATCAAAACCAAGCAAGATTCCTTTTTCGTTAAGACTAGCGAATAATTTACGTGCATGACCTCCGCCACCAAAAGTAGCATCAACATAAACGCCTTCAGGATTGATGTTCAAACCCTCCATGCATTCCTGCAGCAAAACTGGTATGTGATATTCGGTACTACTCACCATTGTCCAAGTCACCCATTACTTCATCCGCCAAATCAGCGAAATTCGTCATGTTTCCTTCGATCATACCGAAGTATTTGGACTTGTCCCAAATTTCAACCCTGTCATAATAGGCAATAAGCATTACCTCCTGACCTAAACCTGCGCGCTCCATATGAGAAGTCGGCACCAACACCCTTCCGGCATTGTCCAGGGTTATTGCTTTTGCTCCTTGATGGAACAAGCGATAAAACATCCTGTTTTTCGGTTTAAATAAATTCAATTTCGATAGCTTTTCGCTTATCCGGTCCCATTCGGTCATTGGATAAATCGTGAGGCAATCTTCAAATCCTTTATTGAGCATAAAATCACGTTGAGACGCAGCAGGCAATTGCTTCCGGAGCCCGGAAGGAAACAGAAACCGACCCTTGTCGTCCAATTTCACTTCAAATTCGCCTACTAATCCTGCCATAACTTAAATAATGGGTAAAAATAATGGATATTTACCACTTTTTACCACAGTTTTATAAATTGTTGAAAACTTCTAACGAAAAAGACATTATTTAGTTTCAAATAAATCAATTTTATCACAAAAATACCAATAGAATTAAGGATTTTATATATGTGGTAAAAAGTGGTAAAAAAATATAAACATATTTAAATACTGAATACTTACTTTTGCTCCGTGAAACAAAATTTAAAGAGCTGGTTGCTTTTACTTTTACTAGCTTGCATTTGGGGAAGCTCATTTATATTAATGAAAAAAGGAATGTATGGCCCAGGCGGATCGCCTATTTTTTCCGCCCCTCAAGTAGCTTCCTTGCGTATTCTTCTGGCATCATTGGTGCTTTTCCCCTTTGCATTGCCTCATCTTAAGAAATTGTATTATCGAAAGAACCTTCTACTAGTTTTGGGAGTTGGTCTTTGCGGAAATCTGATCCCTGCCTTTTTATTTACCTATGCAGAAACTGGTATTTCATCGGGTATGGCTGGTATGCTGAATAGCTTTACGCCCATTTTCACCTTATTAGTGGGGCTTCTTATATTTCGTGTGCCTTTAAAATTAATTCAACTTATTGGCGCAGCAATAGGCACGGCCGGCATTATTTTACTTGTATTATTTGGCAAATCAAATGCACTTGCCGGAAATACAGAACATATTCTCGCAGTAGTAGCTGCAACCTTGTTATATGGACTGAGCCTTAATTTAATAAAGCAATGCCTTTCTGAATTTTCACCAATTGAAATCACAACCCTTACATTTACAAGTATTTTACTACCTGCATTGGGTGCATTTCTATATTTCGGAACACCCAAGGTAATGATGACCCATCCTGAGGCTGGACCAGCTTTTTTGTATATTAGCATCTTAGGTGTAATAGGAACAGCGATGGCCGTTTTTTTATTCAACGGTATAATAAAAAATTCATCGGCCTTGTTTGCTAGTAGCGTGACCTATTTAATACCAATTGTTGCTGTGATAATTGGATTATATTTTTCTGAAGAAATCACCTGGAATCAGGTTGGCTCGATGGTAATTGTCTTGCTAGGCGTATTTATTGTTAATTATGGCCAACAAGTCTTTTATAAAGGCAAAGAAATCGATAAATAATTTGCGAATAAGGAATTATATCCTATCTTTGCACTCCTAAAAAACTGAATTTAAACTTAAAATAAAGCTAAATGTACGCAATAGTAGAAATAGCCGGGCAGCAATTTAAAGTGCAAAAAGACCAAAAAGTTTTTGTTCATCGTTTAGCAGAAGAATGTGGATCAAAAGTAAGTTTTGACCATGTTTTATTGATAGACAATGATGGCAAAATCAATATTGGCGCCCCAGCTATAGACGGTGCAAAAGTCACCGCGGAAGTAATTAGTCACGTGAAAGGTGATAAAGTAATTGTTTTCAAGAAAAAACGACGAAAAGGATACAAGAAGAAGAATGGCCATCGCCAGCAATTTACTTCTATTCAAATTATAGACATTAAAGGATAAGCATTACTATTCTCTAGGGAATTTAAAAAATATAAAATGGCACATAAAAAAGGAGCAGGTAGTTCGAAAAACGGACGCGAATCACATAGCAAACGCCTAGGTGTAAAAATATTTGGAGGACAAGCAGCTATCGCTGGAAACATCATTGTTCGTCAACGTGGTACTCACCACCATGCAGGAGACAATGTTGGTATTGGTAAAGACCATACCTTATTTGCATTAACTCCGGGCTTAGTGGAATTTAAGAAAAAGAAAAATAATCGTTCATTTGTATCAGTGGTTCCTTTTAATATCCCTGAAACAATCGAAACGGTTGAAGTTAAGAAAGTTGTGAAAGCTAAAAAAGTAGCGAGCACAGAAGAAACTACAGCAGCAGCAGTAGAGGTAGTTGAAAACACCGTGGCTCCTGAAACTACGGAAACTCCTGAAGCTCCTGAAAACACAGCAACTGAAGAAAACGAAGATTCAACTGAATCATAAGAAAATTAATTTATTATTAAAAGGGTCGATAATCTCGACCCTTTTTTTTTGATATTTAGTACATTTGAACATGTTTAAATTATCCATCGGCAAGCGTTATCTTTTATCTATTTTATCAGGCTTACTTTTTACACTAGCCTTTCCATTTACAGGAAGTATTACACCACTTGTCTTTGTTGCGTGGGTACCTTTGTTATTGGTTGAAAAAGCCCTTATCGACGATAAAAAAAAAGCCATACACGTTTTTATCCATGCCTATTTAGTCTTTATCCTTTTTAACATCGGAACAACTTGGTGGATCTGGAATGCAGATATAGGCGGTGCCATCATGGCCTTTATCTTCAACTCCTTGTTAATGGCATTAACTTTTCTGATCTATCATCTGATTAAAAAAAGACTACCAGAAAAAATAGGCGTTTGGAGCTTACTTGCCGTATGGATTTGCTTTGAATACCTTCACTACAATTGGGAATTATCACATCCTTGGTTGACGATGGGAAATTTCTTTTCCATTAGTCCCAAATTCATCCAATGGTATGAATTTACGGGCGTTTTAGGCGGCACACTATGGGTATTACTTGTGAATATTCTTGTCTTTTTACTTCTGAAAAACTGGAAAGAAAAGCAGAAACGAAACCTTACCCTGATTGGGCTAATCGCTGGCGTAACGGTTCCAATCATCACCTCCCTCGTTATTTATTTTCAATTAGTAGACAACAGCGTTAATCACAAGACCTACGAAGTGGTAATTGTCCAACCCAATATTGATCCTTACAAAGAAAAATTTAATGCGCAATATACTCCAAAGATGCAGATGGCCAAATTTATCAGTTTGGCTAAAGAAAAAATTACGAATAAAACAAAACTTGTCATTGGTCCAGAAACAGCAGTCCAGGGTGGATTAGATGAAGACACCCCGATGAGCAATGATGCCTTACGCCTTCTAAATTCTGATTTATTGGGACCTAACTCACCGTTTGATCTATTAATTGGCGCCTCCACCTATCGCCTTTTTTCAAAAAAGAATTCTTCCGCATCGCAGCAAATCCCTAATAGCGATACTTTTTATGAATCCTATAATACCTCCTTATTCCTTCAACACAACATTAAGCCACAATTTATTCATAAATCAAAATTAGTATTAGGCGTAGAAAAAATTCCATTTTCCTCTGCCTTTCCTTTTTTAGAGGAATACGCCATTCAAAATGGAGGTACATCAGGCTCTTTAGGCATTGAGAATCATGCAAAGATTTTTAATATAAGAACGATAAAAGTCGCACCAATTATTTGCTACGAATCCATTTACGGCGATTTTTTAACCCAACAAACAAGATTGGGGGCTAAAGTATTCATCATTATTACCAATGATGGCTGGTGGGGCGATACACCTGGATACAAGCAGCACTATAGCTTTGCTCAATTGCGTGCCATCGAAAACCGTCGCTATGTTATTCAAGCGGCAAATACCGGCACAAGTGGCGTTATAAATTCCAAGGGTGAAGTGTTAAGCGCAACACCGTATTCGCAAACAGCTGTTATGAATGTTTCCGTTCCCTTATTAGACGAGATGACCTATTACGCCAAGCACGGAGATTACATCGGAATCTTCGCGATCATCCTTTTTGGAATTATGATAGGGTACAGCATCTTTAATCTCCTCTTCAAGAAAGCTAAATAAGGCACTTAGCCGATGCGAGAGTAAATAGATTTGCTGTAAAAACAGCAGCAAAATAGCTTATAAATGCGCTAATTCTCTTTCCAAACTATTCATCACCAATAACCTGATTAACATTTTCGTAACATTCATTTAATTTTCCTTAATTTTATCGAATGAATCGTGCCATTCTCCTAAGCTTTCTATTTCTGCTATTTGGAACATTTAGTCGTGCGCAAACGAATCATTACGAAACTGTTGTTAGGGACACACAGCAATGGCAGTATATTGTTCCTAATGTTAATACAAGCGCCACTTGGAATCAAGCTAGTTTTGATGCAAGTGCCTGGTCAGTAAACAACGGGGGATTTGGATTTGGAGACAATGATGACGGCACTATAATTCCAAACGGTTCCGTAAGTGTTTACATGAGAAAATCATTTAACATTACGGACATCAATGCCTTGACAAAAATAATCTTCCACATGGATTATGACGATGGATTCATTGCATATATCAATGGTGTTGAAATCGCAAGGAATAATTTAGGGACTGTTGGTCAGCCTGCTGCATATAACTTATTAGCTAGTGCTTCACACGAAGCGCAATTATACCAAAATGGTTTGCCGGACCAATTTATTTTTAATCCTGCTCAATTTGCAAGTTTCCTACTTCAAGGAAGCAATGTTATCTGTGTAGAAGTTCATAACCAAACTGCAAATGGGCCAGATTTAAGCGCTCGACCTTTTTTATCTTTAGGGATAAACAATACAACTAATGACTACAGCGTCACGCCTACATGGTTTGTAGCCCCTTTTGAATTTATTACCTCTACCCTACCGATTGTTATCATAAGCACCAACAATATAACTATTCCAAATACCCCGAAAATTGATGGTTTTATGGGCATCATTGATAATGGCGCTGGGCAAATAAATAATGTGAACAATCCGTTCAACGAGTTCTATGGTCAAATTGCTATAGAAGTAAGAGGCTCCTCTTCCGCTACGTTTCCAGCAAAGTCGTATGGACTAGAAACCCGCGGACCCGACTCCGTCAATTACAACGCAAGTATTTTTGACTGGCCCATCGATAATGACTGGATCCTCTATGCCCCCTATACAGATAAATCATTAATTAGAAATGTGCTCACTTTTAAACTTGGAAACGAAACAGGAAACTATGCACCAAGGACCAAATTATGCGAGCTAATTTTAAATGAAGAATACGTCGGAGTCTATGTTTTCATGGAACGCATCAAAGTAAATCCTGGAAGAGTTGGTATCGATAAACTTGACTATGCCGATACACTTGACAATCATTTAACAGGAGGTTATATTGTAAAAATAGACAAGACAACTAGCGGTGGCATTGTTGCATGGACTTCACCATACACTGCGGCATTGCCGAGTAATTCGCCTATTAATTATCAATTACACGACCCAAGCATTGACCTTATACATCCCCTGCAGGAACAATACATACAATCCTATGTAAGCGCGTGGGAAACTGCATTAGCTGGACCAAATTTTTCTGATCCTCTAACAGGATTTAGAGCTTATGCGGATGAAGCTTCCTTCATCGATTATATGTTGATCAATGAACTATCCAAAAATGTAGACGGATATAGAATATCTACTTTCTTATATAAAGAAAGATTTAGCGAAGGTGGAAAATTAGTAGCTGGACCATTATGGGATTTCAATTTAGGATGGGGAAATGCCAACTATTGCCAAGGCGGAAATACAACAGGTTGGGAAATAAATTTTAATTCTTACTGCGGGGGAGCCTTAGTCAACCCTTTTTGGTGGTCAAGAATGTTACAAGATTCAGTATATGCGAATCGTGTAAATTGTCGATGGCTTGAATTAAGAGCAACTATTTTAGACTCAACTGTATTGATGAACTACATAGACAGCATGTCCTTAGCATTAACCTTGCCTGCGCAAAGGACCTATACCAAATGGCCGATCTTAGGAACCTATGTTTGGCCAAACAATTTTATAGGTCAGACCTATATTGAAGAAATGGGGTACTTAAAAAGTTGGACCAGTAGTCGCTTGGTTTGGATGGACAATAATATGTTTGGCACTTGTAGTTCCTTAGGAACACAATCAATAGCAGAGGACCCCATTCGAATCTTTCCAAACCCTGGCAAGGAAGCCATCTTTATTGATGGATTAAGTCAGAAAACGGATCTCAATGTTCGAGATTGCCAAGGAAAAATTGTCATTGAAACCACCGCTGATGTATATTCCTATTTATTAAACACTACTGATCTAGCGCCCGGAATTTACTTTATAAGCATTCCACAAATCAATCAAAAAAATTACAAAATCATTATTCAAAAATAAAAAAATGAAAAAGATACTTTATCTAATTTCCTTCACTGCTTTGGTATTAAGTAGTGCTTGCAAAAAAATTGAAGGCCCAGGAGGCACCTCAGCCATTCGAGGTCAGGTCATCGGTAGTACTTCAGAAGCAGGAGAATCAGAGATAACGCAAGTGATTTGTACAGCGGGAATTGAATTAGAGCATGGGGATTATTGGTTATTGAATACCTCTGATCCCAATAAACTTTATTATGTGTACTATGACAACCCGACTTGGATTTCAATATCTGATCCCCAATTGCAAGGAAGAATTGGTATAATGGTGAGCTTCAACTACAGCGACTCTAATATTGAAATTGCTGAAAAAACAAGACTGGCACTACTTGCTATTGCTGGAGCGAACTACAACATTACCTTATCTTCAGATATTTTAACTATCACAGATTTAGGACAGGTTAATGTGCCAGACGCAGATAATGGCACCACTGATTTTGCAGTAGATATCGCCAATAATGGCAAACCAGGGAGTGCCAGCAACAATACGCCCATCGCGAATGAACGCGTTTATATTATTTATGGTCAAAATGCCTTTGCGTCAAAAGATGTCCGCACCAACGAAGCCGGAGCTTTTTCTTTCGAGGGCTTACAAAAAGGGGAATATACCATCTATGTACTTTCTAAAGATCCAGTAAATAACGGCGTCATGACTCGCGAAAGTATACAAGCTAGCATTACTGAGGATAATAGTATTTTAGAAGTCGAAACGATGAATATTATCTATTGATGCGCCATTTGCTCCTTGTTCTTTTATTGGCGCTTCACTTTTCTGGTCAAAGTCAAATGCAAACTTGGCTTGGCGTATCTTGCAGCTTCAAACCCATAAAAAAAACAGAAATTAGCATCGGTTTACAGCAACGGTATTTTGACTTCACCGCTTACAATAAAAGTTTACTAAGCGCCGAATTAGCTGTCAAGGTTATAAAGGGGATAAAGCCGTTCATTGGTTTTCGCATGGGCTTGTCGCCCAATTCCAACTCGGATCTTAATCAGAAAAAATGGGGCTTCTCGCAACGATACATTGCTGGCCTAGACTTCAGTTTTGTGGACTGGTTTGATGAAAAGTCAAGGTTGAATATTGGCTATACCATACAGAACCAGTGGAACGCAGAAAGTTTTAAAAGGAATTCGAGTGTGCTGCGAAACAAACTAGGCATAAAGTATGACATCAAAAACTTTCCGCTAAGTCCTTTTGTGAATGCAGAGCACTATTATAATTGGAAAAGGGATATCACCTATACCATAGATGAGGTTTTGATCACGGGAGGAACGACTGCTTTCAGGTATTTTATAGGCTTTGACATTGAATTACCAAAAGCGCAAATCATACAGATCAGTTTAGGAAAGAAAAATCTTTTCCTCAACAATAATGACTATTGGATAGGCAGCATAAAATACAAACTTCAAATCAACTAAGCCCGACTTAATACCCGGGATTTTGGATCAAATTTGGATTTAAAATAATGTCAGAAGTTGGAAGGGGAAACAGGTTAAAATTATCAGAAACAGCTGCTCCTGCCACATCTCCACCTTTGAATGGCCACAGATAGGATCCACTTGTAAATAGCCCATAGCGAATAAGATCTGTTCTTCTTGTACCTTCCCATTGCAACTCTCTAGCTCGTTCATCTAAAATGTCATTTAATGAAACAGAGGCTAAATTATAGCTATTATTTCCGTAGGCCCTTTCCCTCAACATATTTACATATTGAAGCGCAGTACCTGCATCTCCAGATCGGTGTTTAGCTTCAGCATACATCAAATAGATATCACCCAAACGGAACATAGGAAAATCAGTGTCAACGTGGGGAGAATTTGAACTATTTGAGCCATTTAATCCCGCCAACGTTTTGTTTTTGAATTTTGGAAGCGCATAACCATTAGAGAAGGTAGCCATAGTTGTAATGTCCTTCACTTGACCTGTGCGATAAAACAAATACCTTGAATCTAAGGTTGAATCGGAAAACTTATCTACCAGATTTGGCTTAGCACGCAAGCCAGCCCATTTACCATTTACACCATAATCTGCAGCAACCATTGATCCGCCCAAAGACGCACAGATTAAAAAAGTAGTTCCTCCATATGTTTGAGCATATAAACCATCGTAGACTACTGGAAAAATAATCTCAGGTGAGGTGTTATTGTCGGCTAAAAACAAGCTTTGATAATTTGAACTCAATTGATGCGTATTTCCATTAATTATTTTTTCGCAATACGTAGCACAATCGTTATATCGAGGGGTTCCAGAGTAAACTTCAGCATTTAGATATAATTTGGCCATAAGCGACTGCGCAGCAGCTTGAGATGCTCGTCCATAAGGTGCGGAAGAGGCAGGTAACAATTGGTCTTCAATAGCGAGTAACTCATCCTCGACATATTCAAATAATGCTGCTCTTTCTATTCGTTTCGGTTGAAAAGCACCTACTTGATCCAACTCGGTTACAAAAGGCACATTACCAAATAGATCTAAAGCATGGTAATAACTCAAGGCGCGCAAAAAGCGAGCTTCATTTCTAAATTTACGTATCATCTCAACATCTGCAGTGCTAAAACCCCTTTCCGCCAATTTCTCATCTCTTGCTTGCCAAATGAATTCATTACAAAGTGTAATTTGATAATAAATCCGGTAGTACATTCCCTTAACCCAAACATTTTCTGCATTCCATTGAGATTTATTTAATTCTGGAATACCGGGATCATTCCAACCGCAAATGGCTTCGTCGGTAGGTAGTTCTTGTAAGTTCCACAAGACACGAACATAGGCTGAAAATCCTTCATCAATGCCCGCAATATCCGCCTGACCCGCAGGACCTTGATTTCCTGTCATAGATAGACCAGCATACAGTTTTGACAATACCTTAATGTAGTTAGCGGGATCGCTATACACTACCTCAGCATTTAATCCATATTTTGGCGATTGGTTTAGTTGTTTTTTACACGATGAAACGGTGATACCGGTAAGTAACAGAGAGAAAATGATTATTTTTTTCATAGCTAATTAGTTAAAAATCAAAGTTTAGATTCAAGGTATACACCCTTGGTCTTGGATAAAAATTATTATCAACACCACCGCCAACCTCAGGATCTTGTCCAGAGTACTTCGTGAACACGAATACATTTTGAACGGAAAAACCAACATTTACCCCAACTTTATCCTTGGTGAATCCTAATTTACCAAAATTATACCCTACACTGATATTATCAATTCGAAGGAAATCTGCCCGTTCGAGATAATGATCTGATAAAAGTTGATTGGTCGTTGTTTTTTGCACTTCGTCCTCATAGAACAAGGAACTGATATTGCTTAAAAACTTTTTGGTGCCATCAATGGCACTGAATGTCGCCGAATTCGAGTGGATATTATTATAAATCGTTCCTCCTATCTCGCTTCTCATAGACACACCCGCATTCCATTTCCCGTATTGAAAATTAAGCGCGGTTCCCATAAAAAACTTCGGTGCCACTTGGCCAGCATAGTAGCGGTCTTTGATGTTAATGATGCCATCATTATTTCGATCAACAAATGCGTTTGTATCCTTCCATTTGTCTAATGGATCAACGATACCATCTCCGTTCATGTCTATTGAAGCGGCTTGACCTACTTCAATGAGTGACCCATCTTGCTCGTATTGCTGTTCATACACAAAATAGGTAAAAGTAGGTTGTCCCACTTGGTGAATCAGCACTTGATTCCCAATTCCTCCTGCGATACCTCCGACTAAAATTCCTGGTGAATTAGGATCTTCGATTTGCGACAACTTGGTCACTTCATTAAAATTTCTAGTAAAGTTAACCATCCAATCTAAGCGCATGTTCTTTTTTGCGATCAAACCTGTGTTTAGGCTCACCTCAATTCCTTGGTTTTGCATACCACCTACATTCGTCAAAATTTGATTCGTAAAGTTAGTTCCTGCTGGTACTGCAACCGTCGCCAATAAGTCGGATGTTGATTTTCTATACACATCAATTGAACCTGAGAAGCGATCTTTATATAATCCGAAATCTAATCCGATATTGATGCTACTTGTCGTTTCCCATTTCAAATTGGCATCGTATCCTGCAGGACGAAAAACCGTATAGTATTGACCACCAAAAGCGTATTGGGCATTGGTAGCACCCTCAAAGTAATTTCCAATATAGGCATAGTCTCCAATTCCGTCTTGTTGCCCTGTTACTCCATAACCTGCCCTGATTTTTAGCATACTGATTTCTTTGACGTCCTTCAAGAAGCCCTCGCTGAGCAACCACGCAGCAGAAGCGGCAGGAAACCAGCCCCATCTCTGTTCTGAACTAAATCGGGAGGAACCGTCTCTTCTCATCGACAGATTCACAACAAATTGATTTTTAAACGTATAAATACCCCTCGCATAAAAAGAAAGCAAGGCATTTTTGGTATAAAAAGGATTAGCTGCCGGCAGACCAATAATTGAGTCTTGGGCTTGGTTAAAGCTTGCGTTATTAGGGCTTGATGTATACCAATCTTGGTAGGAATACCCAGCAGTTAAATCTAAGAGATGATCTTTGTATTTTTCGCCCGTATTAAAATTAGCATAGGCCTCAATTAATTTATTTCCTTTGGTCTGGCGATATTGACTGTAGCTTCCTTGAGTAAAATAACCCGCAGCAGATAAGGAATCGGTGATGGTGTAGCCGGTACCTTCTGATTGATCTGTTCCTAAATTGACTGTCGCCTTTAACATTGGAAGAAAAGGCATTTTGTAGGTTACTTTAGCATTTCCAATGTAGCGGTTGACCACACTTCTGTCTTCAGACTGCATAATTAAACCCAGAGGATTACGAGCAGACAAAACGTTGGGCTTGCCATTATCTATCCATTCAAAATAGCCGCCAAAGAGATTGTTATTTCCTGTTTGCACAACTTGAGTTGGATCGAAGAAAGCAGCACCTAAAGCACCTCTATTGGCAAAAAAGGCACGCGATTGAACCATTTTCTGATTAACTTCCAATTGTAAATTTCCATCGAGAAACGTTGGATTTAAGTTAAGCCCCAATGATGTTCTGTTCATGTTATCGCGCTTGAGCAAACCATTTTCAAAGCGATTCGCTACTGATAAACGGTACGGCAATCCGATAATACCTCCTGTAATGGATACGTTATTATCTGAGGTAATGGCCGTTCTAAATACTTCTTTCTGCCAATCGGTATTCGCAGCGCCTAAAAGATCTATTTGTTGCTGGCTTCCCTGTCTATTTATGAGCGTTCGAAGAGAGTCGCCGGATAATACCTCCGCATATTTAGCAATGGTGGAAATGGAAATCTTGGAATTTAAGGTCACATGAACCTCTTTTTGACTTGCGCTGCCTTTTTTGGTGGTAATGAGAATCACACCATTGGCCGCACGCGCACCATAGATAGCAGTGGCAGAAGCGTCTTTCAAAATGACAAAAGAGGCAATATCGTTAGGGTTAACCAATGACAAAGGATTGGCGGCACCGGAGATTCCACCATTATCGATTGGAACACCATCGATAACAATCAAGGGATCATTACTGGCATTGATAGAGGTTCCACCTCTAAGACGCAAAGTACTCCCAGAACCTGGCGCTCCGTCGTTTGAAGTAACTTTCAATCCGGCCACTTTTCCCATTATCAATTGTTCTGGCGTAGCCAAGGAACCCTGAAGAAAGTTTTTCTCTGTAATAACGGTAGCCGCACCTGTCAAGTCTTTGGTCCTTGTTGTTCCATATCCGATCACGACAACCTCATCATACTCTTTCGCTTCTTTTGACAACGTGATATTTTGATTAAGAACAGTACCTGAAGAAACAATAATTTCTTGATTATAAGTAACAAACCCTGAGGCACGAACGATTAGAACAACAGTTCCTGCAGGAACAAATTTAATTTCAAATTCACCATTCTCATTGGTTTGTGCACCCATACCTTTTCCCTCTAATACAAGAGTTGCTGGATATACAGGAAGTCCCTCAACATCAGTTATTTTCCCAATAATACTGGATGTTTGCCCATGAGCAATTATGGAAACAAATAGCAATGAAAGTAGTGTAAAAAGTAGTTTTCTAATCATAGCAAAGTCAATTTAAAATTAAATCTGTTAACAAATATAAAAATATTTCTTAATGTCAATTTGACACAAAGAAAAAAAATATTACCATTTAATTTTTAACCGTGATTGTTTTTCGCTCAAATGCGTCGTTAAACGAATGGTTTGGGTTTCTTGATCGACCACGAACGGTATATTTTTCTTTCCATTTAAAATGAGGTTTTTGGGTATTCGTTTAGAATGGATACATACTTCAAATGAATAAGACATTTGCGAGCAACTTTTTCCATATTCGGGAATAAAAAGCAAAGTTGATTGTCGATTGGTTTGTTTCATGGTCATGCGAAGAAGTTTATATAAGCCCTTCTCAAAAGCCTCATTGGTCAAACCATCGTCTTCATACCATTGTCCTTGGCTTGTCTTAATATCCTTATCATCATAGTAATGAATCGTTACCGATGAATCAGCATAATCTTTAGTTGATTGAATGGTTGGTGACATTGGGATAAACGCCCCACCTTTTACCAAAACAGGAATGCCCGATAAATCGCCTGGCATGAGGTAATACGCTTTTTGATTATTTTGATTTGGCTGATAGTTTTCCATTCGTTGTTTTCCGCTTCGTAGATCATACCATGTTCCCTTTGGCGCTCTTACATCCTGAAGAGGTAGCGTGTTTTTAAGGATTGGATTTGTGATTGGCTTCACCAACAAACTCGGTCCCCACATGAATTCGTTAGTGATGGTATCCGCCCACGATGCCTGAGTATTTTCCATAAAAATAGGGCGCATAAGTGGTGTGCCATTGAGATGATTTTCAAAAGCCAAGGTATAATTATAAGGAAGCAATTGATAGCGTAATTCGATCGCTTCTTTGGCCAGTTGTTTTGTTTTTTCATCTTTAAAAATGGCTTCACTAGCCACTTCCTGCTGCGCATGCGGTCGGAAAATAGGTTGAAACACGCCATATTGAAGCCAGCGAACATACAATTCAGGATCATCGTTCGCTCCAGCAAATCCTCCTAAATCAGAATGCATATAAGCAATTCCTTGCATGCCCATCTGCATGGTAAGTTCCATCTGAGGTTTTAATCCACCCCATGAGCGATTAACATCGCCTGTCCATGGGATCATTCCAAAACGCTGAGAACCTGAATATCCAGCCCGCATTAAAATAAATGGTCGTTCTAGTGGAAAAGTAGTTTTGTATCCCTCATAAATTAATCGTGCCCAATCGTGCCCATAAATATTATGCACTTGGTCCGCTGATATGCCATTGGCATGCAACAATTTGCTAGGATGAACCTCTGGCTCACCAAGATCTCCCCAAAAGCCCTTGACCCCCATATTTGCTAACTCAGCATAGATATTCCAAAACCACTTTTTTGCATGGGGGGCATAGATATCAATTAGGCCGGTATTTCCGAAATAAAAATCATAGGTAAAAGGGTTATTTAAGCTATCTACAGCCAGTAATTTTTTATCTTTTGCCTCCTGCCAACGATTAGATGTGGTAAGAATAAAAGGTTCTGTTATTAATACAGTATTAACCTTTTGATCTGAAAAATCATTGATCATTTTTTGCGGTGTAGGAAAGGAATCTGTATAAAAGGCAAAGTTGCCCAATGTTCCCTGAATATCTTTCCCAAACCAATACAAATCAAAAACAATCGCATCTAAGGGAATGCTATCTGCTCTAAATTTAGAAACCACCGCACGTGCTTCTTGTTCCGAATGATAACCGAAACGGCTAGCAAAATTACCAAAGGCCCATCTCGGGGGCATGGGTTGGCGACCCGTAAGGCTAGTGTAAGCTGAAACCAACTCTTTATAATCACTTGCTGCAATCACCTGATAGGTTTTTCTTCCCCCAGTCATTTCATAGGTCAGACTGCTATCTTTTTTTGAATCTAAATCCAAAAAGCCAGTGTACGAATTGTCAAAATGAAGGGCATACAGTCGATCAGAAATCACCAAGGGCATAGAAAAATTCATTTGTTCCGAGTGGGTTTCATAACCATAGTGAGCCCTATTGTACAAGGGTAGCCGATAGCCTCTTCTATCCATACCAAGCACCCGATTTCCTGTTCCGAACAACTTTTCTCCTTCGCTTAAATTAAATTGGATTTTTTCCATTGTAGCATCCACATCATAGCCCCAACGTTCTGATATTAGATACTTTCCTTTATAGAAATATGAAATTTTAAACGGATTGGTTTGTACAATAATCGAAGGATTTATTCCTTTGCTTTTCGCTGATTTGCTGTAGATAAATAAATAGGGAGGAATAAAGGTGTTTGAACTAGCCGCCCAAGTAAATGGATTATTGTCAGGTGGTGTAAGCACGGTATGTGAATTCGCTTCGTGTTTTTGTCCGTTCGGAATAAAGGTCGTTTCAATGATATTAGGCCCATAGGTTCTGAAGATATATACTCCATCTGACACCGATACCTTCACACCAGCATCTATTGACTCAATACTTTTAAACTGTCTGCTTGGATTTTGACCAAAGGCAACAGTGTTAAACACCATGGCCACAAAAACAAACATTGCCTTCATTAGAGTTCGATTATCCATGCCGTTTTTCCTGGAATAGTTACTGTTTTCTGCGAAAAATCTATGGGTAAATCACTTAAAATCTCCTTTCTAATTGGAACGCTTTTAAGTTGAGATACATCGAGTGACTCCTCGAATCGTTCTAAGTTGATCTTTTGTTCATCCGTTGAATTATTCAATACTACCATTAAGCGTTTCGAACTTTGAAGGCCATTTTCACTTTCTTGAATTCTGAAATAGACATATACATTATTTTCTGGCACATACTGAACGAGTTTACCTTCATGAATGACTTCTTGATTTTTGCGCCAAGTCAATAGTTTTTTTGTGAACTGAAAGTAGGCCTCTTGTTCAGGAGTTCTTCCCTCGCGTCCATATCTTCGTTTATCATCGTTGGCATAAAAAGCCGTTTGTTTGTCCGTATCCCATCCACCCGGAAAATCCCTTCGGATATCCGCATCTCCCACTTCCTTGGATCCTTTCATTCCGATTTCAGAACCATAATAAATCTGTGGTATTCCTCTGGTTGTTGATACTAAAGTAAGGGCGAGTTTATAATCTGCAAGATTTGGATAGATCTCATTAAACCTTTTGGTATCATGATTTTCCATAAATACGAGCAAGTTGTTAGGATTTTTATAGAGAAAATCATTTACGAAATTCTCATAAATACGCACCATTCCTTGATCCCAACCCTGTTTTGTTTCGCTAAATGCTTGAGTGATTGCATCGTGTAGGGTAAAATCCATCACCGAAGGCAAACCACTGTTGTATGATTCAAGAGCACCAATGGGACTTTCTTTTTGCCAATAAGAAATTTGCGCTTGGTTGTGTAGCCAGATTTCGCCAACAATATTTAGATTGGGGTATTCCTCCATGATGGATTCAGTCCATTTTGCAATGGCATGTTTATCATTGTAGGAATACGTATCTACCCGCAGTCCATCTAGGCAGGCAAACTCGATCCACCAAAGCGTATTTTGAATCAAGTAATTCAAAAGTAGAGGATTCGATTGATTCATATCGGGCATGGAAGTATCGAACCAAGCATCTTCGGAAGCGCGGACGTCGATTTCTGACGCATAGGGATCCATTTGTGTGCTAGTGCGGTAACTTGAGCGCGTAAAAGTAGGGAATTCATGAATCCATGTTTTGGTTGGCAAGTCCGTCATCATCCAATGCTTACTGGACCAATGATTGGGCACCTCATCTTTAATCACTTTCAAACCTTGACGGTGAGCTTCTAGCACCATTTCCTTAAACCAATCGTTCGATCCATAGCGCGGATCCACTTTATATAAATCAGATTGCGCATAGCCGTGATAGGAATAAGTTGGTTCATTATCCTCTAGCAAGGGGGTCGTCCAAATGGTTGTTGCACCTAATTCCTTGATATAACTTAAATGTTCTATTATTCCCTGAAGATCTCCACCATGGCGACCGCCTGGTAAATCGCGATTACCTGGTTCTGTCATTCCCACGTAGGTGTCTTGACCTGGATACAAGTTAGCAAAGCGGTCAGGCATCAACAAGTAAATCACATCCTTAGACGAAAATCCCTCTCGATTAGCTGATTGATAGATCCGTTCTTCCAATTTGAATTCAAAACGCGCCACTTCCTTCTTCTTTTTATCTGACAAAATAATTGGATATGTTCCTGCATTTTTATCTTGCGTTTCAACAGTAATAAAGAGGTAATTCGGATTTTCAGTTTTAATAATTCCAAGCACATTCAATCCTTGTACACTGGGGGTATAATTTGCAATTTGTGGTCCATGCAGCAAAACTTGAACTTGATGGTGCTTCATCCCTACCCACCAATTACCTGGCTCGACATGGCTCAAAATAGTTTTCTGAGTATATCCTTGCCATGCCAAGGCCATTGAACAAGCGAAGAAAAATCTAATCATCATGGTGCTATGGAATAGAATTGTCGAGTACTGCCATCGTTATATCGCACCAAATAAACTTGATTTGCAGGCGGTGCTAACAAAATACGACCAAGTACATCATAGTATGAAACTGGAATTGGAGCATCCAAATCAATGGATTCCGTCAAACTGAGTGAGCAAGGATTCACCAAGCCTAGGTAAGAAGATTGACTTAATGCCGACGAATGTCGCAAAGTAACGTGCTCATTTAGACTAACAGGAATGTGGCTACCCCAATTCTGAGAAATGGCAGACATAAAATCAGCATTGGTAAACCCATAATCTAGTCCTTTGTAAGTATCCGCAAGGGCAGATGGCGCGATAACACTTTGGGTTTGGTTCCATACGGAAAGTAAAAAAGTAGGATTAAAAAACTGTTGACAGTGCAAATTTATATAATAGGAAAATCGATCTTTAAAATAAGGCACTTGCATTAAACGATAGTACAAGGGGCGTTGGGTATTTGGCAATGCCCATAAATAAATATTGCGTGTTTGCCAATCCATTGAAAACCAATCTACACCGAACGTATTGTCTACATCGTACTCTATATAAACGAACTTGCCATCTGATGGCCTTTGGTAGAGATAGTAATTATTTTTATTCACGATATAACCATCCCAATGGGCTGCCAATACCTCCAGCGCCATGGTTTTTAGACAAAGGTCCACATCCAATACTTCTTGAATGGCGCAAGGAAATTCTGCATTAGAAGTGTTATTTAAAACCTCTATAAAATGAATCAATCCTGAATAATCATTGGTATCTTGGTTGGTTTTAAGTTCATACAGTGGGACATAAGCATTGGGATTACTACCCAAATTAGTAAGATCAGCACCATATTGGGCCTTGTACAAATTCCCGCCAGCGTTTCCAATGAATCGAGCTTCTAAAAACTGATCGTCAAAGTGTTCAACATTGAGGTATAAGCCTTTATAAGTTCCGTTTATATACAATTCTACATAAGAACTTCGCGCAACAGGGCAGCCTGCCCATTTGAGCATTTCATGACAAGTGCGAGCACGCATAATGGATACGTCGTTGTGTTCTCCATTGAGGTTCAAAGATTTTAAATCTTCCCACTTCTGACCAGGAACATAAGCATTGAAATCTAATTTAAAGGATTTTTTAGCAGATTGCAAGGAGGTATTTCCGCGCAACCGAATACCTACGGAGGACAATGTATCCGTAAGTGTACTACTGATATAAATGAACGATGCCGGGAATTCGTAAGTTGAGCCTAAACTATCGCCAACCATGGTATTAAAATCTTGGGCGTTCATCGTGATGTAGATTTTCGCAACCTCATCTTGTTTAAAGGCAGCCGTATTGGCAGGATGCACCAATTGTGAAATAGAACCGAAGGAAAAAGCTAAGAATAAAACAGAGAACAAAATCCTCATTTTACTATAATTTTTGAAGTGAATTGATTTCCTAGATGCAGTACCATCAAATACGTTCCTGGAGGAACCTGTATATTTTTCCAATCCACTGTATTTACCCCATAATTAGAGAATCCTTTTTTTGAATCTACTAGTTGACCTTCAGAAGTATACCATTGTATCTCGTAGGGCAGAAAGCCATCTGCGTTAAAGGATAAGCTCAAGCTTTCATCAAAAGGAACAGGATAAACCTGAAACTCAAATGCTTCGTTCTCTAGTTCTTCTAAGCTCGCCACGGAGGTAATGTATGGTTTAGGTAATTTAAGATCGGTATATACGCGATACTCACCAGGCTGTAAAACGATTCCGCTATTCACATTGCTGACGTTGAGGCTATCTCCTGAAAAATATTCATACCACCAACCGGTATGCTGAAAAGCTGGAACAGCTGAAGCCACGTTTACATCTACATTCACCAATGAAATTCCGTTCATGCTAGCATGATTCATAATCATGCGTTTGATACCTGCTCCTAAACTTGCTTGAAAATTCAAGGAGCGAAAGGTTTCGTAATTGTTGCGCAAGGCCAAAGTAGCTTTATAGACATCCAATAGTTGTTGGCGACGCCCCTGCTGCAAATAGTTCCAAAGAATCGGCTTATTACACGTTCGACAAGGATAATCTATTGAAATGTCGTAACCAATTTCACCGAATTGCCATATCATTCTCGGGCCAGGTTGGGTCAAGAAACTCACTGCTAAACCCTGCATTCTTCCCAAAGCCGTATAAGGATCTTTGGCATTGTGTGAAGGATTTGTCGCGTTTCCATAGGTAATGGCTTCGTACATCAATCGCTCTTCATCGTGACTTTCCATGTAGGTAATGAGATGTGGTAAGGCCCAAGTTCTGTTGGTATAGATACCGTTCATCAAACTCGAATTAGCGATATAGCCTTTGGCAGCATTTTGATAGCCAAAAGTAACATTCCCCCACAGCATACAACCGTAATCGGCCAATTGCTCCTCTTCGTTGTTGTCGCACCAATGCTCAAGAATAACATACTGACTAGGGTCAAAGGACCAAATGCTATCAGACATGCGTTTAATGTTATTGATGCGCTCGACACTGTAACTTGCAGCGGTATTAGCAAAACCCTTTGTGAAATCAAAACGAATACCGTCGATATGGTACTCTTGAATCCAATACCGATTAACTTGATCAACAAATTCTTTGGTCGCAGAGCTTGAGTGATTGAAGTCATATCCCCAGCAGTTTGGTGGATGTGGACAAACCGCATTGAACCAAGGGTTATTTGCTGCGGGTCTGCTGTTTACTGCGTCCCAATACATGTTAACCATGGGATTTTGTCCAAAAGCATGATTTAAAACCATGTCCGTAATAACGGCAATGCCTCTTCCATGACACGTATCTACGAATTCCTTGAATTTCTGAGCGGTTCCGTAATATTTATCTAAAGCATGTTGAAAAGAAGGGTTATAGCCCCAACTTTGATTGCCCTCAAATTCAAAATTAGGCATCAATTCAATGGCATTGATTCCCAATTGATCCAAATAAGCGATCGTATCAATTAAGGTTTGGTAGTTTCTGGCCGTTACAAAATCCCTGATGAGAAGTTCGTAGATCACCAAATCTTTTTTATCCGGGCGAATAAATAAATTTTGCCAATTATACACTTGGGGGGTGGTTTCATAAACGGAGACCATACCAGTAGTCAGACCAGTTGGGTAAGGATGCATATTTGGAAAAGTCGTTGAACCCACAAAACCGTCGTTACTTGGGTCGAGTATAAGCGTGCTGAGTGGATCAGCATAAGCAGCTTGACCGACTATTAAATATTGATAGGCATATTTCTGTCCTGGATTTAGGTTATCTAACATCAACCACCAACGGCTTGAGTCGATTGAACAATTCATGTGATAAGGCGCGGTAGCCGTCCAATTATTGAAATCACCGATCAGGTAAACATGGTTTTTTTCGGGGGCATAAAGTTGGAATATAACGGTCGAATCATTGATGTAATTTGCGCCATTTTTGATGCCTAGTGGAGGATTTAAATAAGAAACAGACGGATTTACAGTATAAATAAGGCTGTCTTTTTGAATGACGGTTCCATTGTTGGCCTCAAATAATAAGGTATGCGTTCCCGCAGAAGTTGCCGTCATATTGTAGTTCAAAACAGTTGTATTATTTGCTGCTTGAATAAGCAATCCGTCCTGTTTAAGGCTTAGACTTGCGATTTGATTGGATTGCCCTTTGAATACGAAATTTTGATTTAAATCTATCAGTAAGGGCGGAATGGGATTGAAGATAGCCGCTTGAAGGCCACCATTAACGGGGTAAATATCATAATAAATATCACTGCCATCGGCAGCGCGACCTACTGTTGTTCCCGCTTGATTTCTGAAAACAAACGCCAATTTTAAGACATTTGTATTCACTGGAAAACCATAAAAAGTAGCTATATTAATGGTTATTGAATGCTTATTATTGCCAAGGTTGGTCATTTGAACCTGTGGGTCTGCTTGCCCCCAATTTCCTTGAACATACTGCCAATTGGTGGGAGAAGTACTTGTAGAGGTAATCAATCCAGCATGACAATACACTTGGTTTACACCGAGCAGTGCAGCATTGCCTTGAGATGCGTCATAAACGATAGTTACCACATCATTTACCGTAGGAAAAGCAGGACTAAGCTCTAAAATTTGTCCATTTAACGAAAATGTTAAAACAAGCAAAAAGAAAAGTGATTTAAATCTCGTTTTCATAAGGTTAAGGTAAAGAAAAAGCCTATGCTTTCACATAGGCTTTCAAAAAAGAACAATAAAGATTATTTCTTCATTAATTTACCTGTAACTACATCGTCTCCAGCTTTCACTGAATAGATATAATAACCAGCCATTAAATTAGCGGTATTCACCTCAATTTGATTAGAAGCACCTGTAACGGCAGTTTGCTCAGCTACTATTTTACCTGAAAGATCAAATAAAGTAACGGTCGCATTGTTTTCATTCGTTTCAAATGCAAAGGTAGTTACATCTGTAGCAGGATTTGGAGAAACCACTAAATTAGAGATGCTGCCTTCTGTAACATTTGCTCCACTTCCGTTGCATGCGTACAAACACATGTCCCAACAGTAACGAACAGTTGTTCCAACACTTGGGATAACCATCGTGCGGTTAATGTTTCCAGCGCCATCATCTACACCACAACCACCAGTAGCGATTGTGCTCATTGGATCTGTACCTTCATTCATACCCCAGTTACCATTAACAAATTTGTACGTTAGGTTTCCACCAGCAGCAGGAAATGTAACCACAATTTCCCAAACATTGTTTCCGATGTCTGTCATGGCAGAACCAGCAGTTGTTGGTGACCAATCGGCCATAGGACCTCCATTGGCACTTGCACCATTACCAGAAAAATTACCAGCAATACGAATACCTGTACCGTCGATAGTTGCTCCTCCAGCAACATAGTTAGTGACATCTACTTGAAAAGTCACGTCTGCTTGAGCGAAAGCCACAGCACCCACAAAACAAGCAGAGATTAGCGTAAAGATTTTTTTCATAAAAAAAGATTTAAAAGGTTAAAAAAATAATACTTAGTGTCAAAATGACAACATAAAATTAAAAATAATAATACAATAAGCAAACATAAGTGTATTTTTTTTTTGTACTAAAACTAATTTACCGTTCTTTATTTTAGAGCTCGCCGATAAAAATAGGCGCTTTTGCAATTTGAATTTCAGCGGGAGGAGCGAAATCGAAAAGTCCGAATACCGTTGAACCACTTCCAGACATAGCGGCATAATTGGCGCCATGTTGATATAAGAAATCGATTGTTTCAGAAATTAAAGGATGATTTTGAGCGATAGGAACTTGAAAATCATTTACAAGAGACGATTTCCATTCGTTTCGATTATAAGAAAGAACTTCCTCCAATTTATTGACCGCTTTTTTTGGCCTAACAATGGCATAAGCATCTTTGGTACTGACATGAATATCAGGATTAATAAGCACTAAAAACGTTCCTTTCAAATCAAGATTGAATGGCGATAGTATTTCCCCCCTCCCTCTTACGATAGAAGGTACGTTGGCAATAAAGAAAGGGCAGTCGCTCCCTAATTCTGCGGATAAGGTTTCTAACGTTTCGTTCGATAAGTTCAAAGAAAATAATTCATTTAATCCTTTAAGAACAAATGCAGCATCCGATGAACCTCCCCCGAGTCCTGCTCCGGAAGGAATTTGTTTTCGAAGATGGATATATACTGGTGGGACATTAAAATTTTGAGAAAGTAAATCGTAGGCCTTTTCGCATAAATTTTTTTCAGCACTTGGCGGAAAAGAGATACCAGTTTGCACGAAGGAAAACTTCTGTGCTGGAATAATTTCCAAAATATCACACAAGGGTATTGGATACATACAACTTTCAATTTCATGAAAGCCATCAGAACGCTTGACTAAAACGTGTAATCCTAAATTAATTTTAGCATTTGGGAATAAGATCATAGTACAAAATTAGAAGAACAAAGCAATTTTCTTAATTTTGTGTATTAATTTGATACAATATGTCGACTTATCTAGATTTTGAAGAGCCTATACGCGCCCTTGAAGAACAAATTTTACAAACCAAAGAAATCGGTATTTCTACCAGCGTAGACATGCAGGATAAAATAATTGAATTAGAAAAAAAGCTAAATGCTACTTCGAAAGAAATTTTTTCAAACCTAAGTCCTTGGCAGCGCGTTCAGTTATCAAGACATCCTGATCGACCATATACTTTAGCTTATATTGATGCCATAACGGGTGGTAATTTTTTGGAATTACACGGAGATAGAGGAGTAAAAGATGACAAAGCCATGATCGGAGGATTTGGTGCTATTGATGGCCGAAGCGTTATGTTTATTGGCCAACAGAAAGGCATTAATACTAAAATGAGACAATACCGAAATTTTGGAATGCCCAATCCAGAAGGATACAGAAAGGCATTACGATTGATGAAATTAGCAGAGAAATTCAATAAGCCTATTGTCACCTTTATCGATACGCCTGGAGCATTTCCAGGATTAGAGGCAGAGGAACGATGTCAAGGAGAAGCCATTGCTCGAAACATTTATGAAATGATGCGCTTGAAAGTTCCCGTAATATGCATTATTATTGGCGAAGGTGCTTCTGGTGGTGCATTAGGCATTGGCGTTGGCGATAAAGTTGTTATGCTAGAAAATACCTGGTATTCGGTGATTTCACCGGAGTCTTGTTCGTCGATTCTTTGGCGATCATGGGACTACAAAGAAATAGCAGCTGAAGCCTTAAAGCTAACCTCAACCGATATGAAAAAAAATGGTTTAGTAGATGCTGTTATTCCTGAACCCATCAATGGAGCACATCGTTCACAAGAAGAAAATTTTGGAAATGTAAAGCAGGCGATTTTATCTTATTTAAAAGAGTTAGATCAGCAAACACCTGAGAAACGCATAAACGACAGAATTGAAAAATTCAATAAAATGGGTGTTTGGAAGTAGCGGACAGCCACCTAAACGTCAAACATGAGTGATTTACTTCAAACACCGATTGAATTTCTGAAGGGAGTAGGTCCTCAACGTGCTCAACTGCTTCAAAAAGAACTAGGGATCTTTACCTATGGAGATTTGCTCCACACCTATCCATATCGATACCTTGATCGCTCCATTTACCATAAATGCAGTGAATTACCCTACATTGATTCCTATGTTCAATTAGTAGGAACCATCGATTACATTAAGGAAGTTGGCACCGCTCGCTTCAAACGCTTGAGTGCACGCTTCACCGATTCAACTGGTAGCATCGAATTTATTTGGTTTCAAGGAGGGCAATGGATTAAGCAAATGCTTGTGGCAGGTTTACCCTATCAAGCTTTTGGCAAAGCAAAAGTAATCAATGGCGTGTGGACGATTCCTCATCCTGAGCTAACTCCGATGAACGAAGTTTCGAAAAAGGCAGGATTTCAACCCTTTTATTCTAGCACAGAAAAATTAAACCAAAAAGGATTAAACACAAAAGGAATAGAGAAACTCGTTCAACATTTATTTTTTCAGCACGACATCCAAACCAAGGAGTTTCTGCCGGAGCAAATCATAGAAGAACAGGAACTAATTTCTAGATCAGAAGCCTTAAAAAAAATACATCGACCCAACAACGAAATAGACATTAAGCAAGCAAGATTTCGATTAAAATTCGAAGAGCTGTTTTTTTTACAATTAGAAATGCTGATTCGTAAAGGCACACGAATACAAGCTATTAAAGGGCATGTTTTCGAACAATCTGGAGAATTACTGAATCAATTTTACGCTCATCATTTACCTTTTGAATTGACCAATGCCCAGAAACGCGTCATAAAAGAAATCCGTAAAGACTTCTTAAAAGGCCATCATATGAATCGTTTGTTGCAAGGCGATGTAGGCAGCGGCAAAACCTTGGTTGCCCTAATTGCTATGCTTATTGCTGTTGGTAATCGATTTCAGGCCTGCATTATGGCACCGACAGAAATTTTAGCAAACCAACATTACGAAACCATTCGTGAATTAGTAAAAGACATTGACATTAAACTAGCCCTTTTAACTGGTTCAACAAAAAAAGCGGCTAGAATACCTCTATTTGCCGCATTGGAAAAAGGTGAAATAAATATATTAATTGGTACCCATGCCTTATTGGAAGATCCGGTTCAATTTCATAATTTAGGGTTCGTGGTCATTGATGAGCAACACCGATTCGGTGTGGCCCAACGTGGAAAAATGTGGAGAAAAAATAGCATTCCACCCCATATATTAGTTATGA
>ENA-UOYL01000094-UOYL01000094.1-marine-metagenome-genome-assembly--contig:-NODE-94-length-37377-cov-3.545362_pt1 | contig 37377 bp, 50 predicted proteins | sample MGYA00238173_ERZ767189 | MGnify/ENA primary metagenome ERZ767189 (study PRJEB28943, sample SAMN06267163) | marine metagenome | isolation source: Columbia River Estuary | place: USA:Columbia River Estuary... | reverse complement strand
ATCCATCCCAATCATCTTCCGCTAAACCGTCTTCAACAGAAATAATAGGGTATTTTTTACACCATTCTTCCCAATAAGCCACCATTTCTGCAGAGTTTCGATTTTCTCCAGTTGATTCAAAATGGTACAAGCCTGTTTTTGAATTGTAAAATTCTGAAGCAGCAGCATCAAGAGCAATTGACATATCAATTCCAAGTCTAAAACCTGCTTTTTCTACAGCTTGCATTACAACTTGAATTGCCTCTTCATTTGAACCTAAATTAGGTGCAAAACCACCTTCATCGCCAACATTAGTCGACATTCCATTTGACTTAAGCACTCCTTTTAAATGATGAAAAACTTCTGTTCCCCATCGTAAACCTTCAGAAAATGATTTAGCTCCGATTGGCATTACCATGAATTCTTGGATATCGATGAGGTTGTCGGCATGTGAACCTCCATTTAGGATATTCATCATTGGAACTGGTAAAATAGTAGCGCTAGGACCTCCGATATATTTGAATAAACTTAAATTTGATTCTAATGCAGCAGCTTTTGCAAGTGCAAGTGATACACCTAAGATTGCATTTGCACCAAGATTTGATTTATTGTCAGTTCCATCTAACTTTATCATTGCACGATCGATTCCTTCTTGATCAAAAATATCCATCCCATTTAATGCTTCATTTAAAATAGAATTCACATTTTTTACGGCTTTTAAGACACCTTTTCCTAAATAGATTGAAGAATCATTGTCTCTTAGTTCAACTGCTTCATGAATACCCGTAGATGCACCTGAAGGAACTGCTGCCCGACCTTTAATGCCATTTGATGTTAACACATCAACTTCAATAGTGGGATTACCTCTTGAATCAAGAATCTGTCTTGCAAAAATACTTTTAATATGAGCCATAATTAGTTTTTAGAAGAAGCGATATTCTCAATAAATTGATCGAATAAATAACGTGAGTCATGAGGTCCAGCTGATGCTTCAGGATGATATTGCACAGAAAAAACTGGTTTATCAGTTAGTTCAATCCCGGCGATTGTATCATCGTTTAAGTGCATGTGAGTTACTTTTACATTAGTTTGAGTTGCAATACTTTCTTTTGATATTACAAATCCATGATTTTGAGAAGTTATTTCTCCTTTACCCGTTTTTAAATTTTTAATTGGATGGTTAATTCCCCTATGTCCATTAAACATTTTTTCAGTTTTTAAACCTTGACTTAAGCCAAGAATTTGATGTCCTAGACAAATTCCAAAGATTGGTTTTTTAGTTGCTACGATTTGTTTAACCAATTCAACGGAAGAATTCATAACTGAAGGATCTCCAGGTCCGTTTGAAAGCATATAGCCATCTGGTTTAAAAGCTTCAAGTTCACTAATGCTGGTATTCATAGGAAAAACACGAACATGGCAACCCCGATCCGCCAAGCATCTAATAATATTTTTTTTAACACCAAGATCAAGTAATGCTACTTTGTATAGTGGATTATCCAAACTGAAGTCGTAGGCTTTTTTAGTTGATACACGCGAAGATAATTCTAAGCCAGCCATAGATGGAATTTCTTTTAATTTTAAAGAAAGTTTTTTGATGTCCGTTTCTTCTGATGAAATAATTGCATTCATCGCACCTTTATTTCTAATGTGTCTCACCAAGGATCGAGTATCGATATCTGATATCCCCACAGTTTCACTTATCTCCATAAGTTCTTGTAGCGAAGATTCACCTGATGGTCGCGAAAAGCCTTGAGAGAATTTTTTTGTGACAAGTCCAGCAATTTTAATGGATTCAGATTCTATTTCTTCCTTATGAACTCCGTAGTTTCCAATATGTGAAGTAGTCATTATTAAAATTTGCCCAAGGTAGGAGGGATCTGTAAAAACTTCTTGGTATCCGGTCATTCCTGTATTAAAAGCAATTTCTCCGCCAGTTGTACCAATTTTTCCAATTGCTAGACCTTCAAAAAAAGTTCCATCTTCTAAAAGTAGAACTGCAGGATGATTTTTTTCCATTTAGAATTTTCGTCAAAATTAGGAACTATGATTCAATAAAAATTACAGTAAACAAAAAAAGGCAGTTATAACACCACCTTTTTATTAACAATTTATAAAATATGTTAGTTTTCTTCTTTCTTTTCTTCTTCAGTTGAATCTTCAGCTGGTGTTTCAGGGGTTGTTTCTTCAATAACTGGTTCTTCAGAAACTGCTTCTTCAACAACTACTTCTTCAGAAACTACTTCTTCAGAAACTACTTCTTCAGTTACTACTTCTTCAGCTACTACTTCTTCAGAAACTACTTCTTCAGTTACTACTTCTTCAGCTAGTACTTCTTCAACAACTGTCTCTTCAACAACTACTTCTTCAGAAACTACATCTTCAGCTAGTACTTCTTCAACAACTGTATCTTCAGCAACTACTTCATCCGAAACTACATCTTCAACATCTGTTCCACCAGAAACAGAAGGAGTTGTTGCTCCACCACCTCTTCTAGATCGACGTGTTGTTTTCTTAGCTTTTTCGTTTGTATAGATATCGTTGTAGTCAACAAGTTCGATTATACACATTTCAGCATTATCTCCTAAACGAAAGCCTGTACGAATGATTCGTGTATATCCTCCATTTCGATTTGCAATTTTAAGAGCGATGTCTCTGAATAATTCAGTTACAACTTCCTTGTTTTGCAGATGAGAAAAAACCAAACGTCTTGAATGCGTTGTATCATTTTTTGATTTCGTCAAGATTGGCTCGACAAAAACACGAAGTGATTTAGCTTTCGCCAATGTCGTGGTGATTCTTTTATGTTCCAAAAGAGAACAAGCCATATTAGAAAGCATTGCTTTTAAATGTCCTGTTTTTCTTCCTAAGTGGTTTACTTTATTACCGTGTCTCATGATTTAAATCTTAATCTTTATCTAATTTATATTTTGCGACATTCATTCCGAATACCAAATTTTTGTTGTCAACTAGGTCTTCCAATTCTGTTAAAGATTTCTTTCCAAAATTTCTAAACTTAAGTAAATCAGATTTTGCTATTGAAACAAGATCTCCTAATGTTTCTACATCAGCAGCTTTCAAGCAATTTAAAGCTCTAACAGATAAATCCATATCTACTAATTTTGTCTTAAGCAATTGACGCATGTGTAGTGATGTTTCGTCAAATTCCTCAGTTTCAGCTTTAATTTCGCTATCTAAAGTAATACGCTCATCAGAGAACAACATAAAGTGATGAATAAGAATCTTTGCTGCATCTTTTAACGCTTCTTTAGGATGAACAGAACCGTCAGTCTTGATGTTAAAAATTAATTTTTCGTAATCAGTTTTTTGCTCAACTCGAAAGTTTTCAACTGTATATTGAACATTTACAATTGGTGTAAAAATAGAATCGATAAAAATTGTTCCAAAAGCAGCGTTTGATGATTTATTCTCCTCAGCAGGAACATAACCACGACCTTTAACTATTGTTAATTCAATTTCTATCTTAACTGATGATTCCATGTTGCAAATCACTAAATCTGGATTTAAAACTTGAAATGCACTAGTATGTTTTCCAATATCACCAGCTGTTAATTTAGTTTGACCACCAACAGTTATAAATACAGTTTCTGAGTCAGTTCCTTCAATCTGTCTTTTGAAACGCACTTGTTTCAAATTTAATACGATTTCAGTTACATCTTCTACAACACCTTTCAATGTTGAGAACTCGTGATCTACACCTTGTATTTTTATCGAAGCAATTGCAAATCCCTCTAGTGAGGAAAGTAAAATTCTTCTTAAAGAGTTACCAACTGTGATACCGTATCCAGGTTCAAGTGGACGAAATTCAAATTCTCCGTTGAACTCATCGGAGTTAATCATGATTACCTTATCTGGTTTTTGAAAATCCAATATTGCCATTTTGTTTTTTTTATTTAGAGTATAGTTCGACGATTAATTGTTCCTTAATGTTTTCTGGGATCATTTCCCTTGATGGTAAATTCAATAATTTTCCTGCCATAGCAGAATTGTCCCAATCCAACCAATCATATTTCTTAGTATTTGAACTCAAAGAATTTGCAATTGCTTCCAAGGATTTTGATTTTTCTCTTACACCAACTACGTCACCAGGGCGTAATGTGTAAGAAGGAATATTAACGACATCACCATTTATAGTAATGTGACGATGAGAAACCAATTGTCTAGCACCACTTCGAGTTGGAGCTATTCCAAGACGAAATACGGTATTGTCTACACGTGCTTCACACAACTGTAATAAGTTTTCACCAGTAATACCTTTCATGGCTGAAGCTTTTTCAAACATATTAGAGAATTGACGCTCTAAAATTCCATAAGTATATTTAGCTTTTTGCTTTTCACCCAATTGAATTGCATATTCTGATTGTTTTCCTCCTCTTTTTTTGGAAGGACCATGTTGACCTGGGCCATAGTTTCTTCTATCAAGTGCTTTGTCTGCACCAAAGATAGGATCTCGAAATCTTCGAGCAATTTTGGTCTTTGGACCTGTATATCTTGCCATATTTTTGTTTTTAGTCGGGAATCATGAATTAAGGCATTCCTTCGATGATTTTGTCCCTAGGTTATTATTGTTAAACTCTTCTTCTTTTTGGTGGGCGACATCCGTTGTGTGGAAGCGGCGTAACATCTATTATTTCTGTTACTTCAATTCCCGTATTATTCAATGAACGTATAGCAGATTCTCTTCCAGCTCCTGGTCCTTTTACATAAACTTTTACCCTTCTAAGTCCAAAATCATGTGCTTCTTTTGCTGCATCTTCAGCAGCTATTTGAGCTGCATAAGGTGTATTCTTTTTAGAACCTTTAAACCCCATTTTTCCAGCTGAAGACCATGAAATAACTTGACCACTATTATTTGTAAGTGAAATAATGATGTTGTTAAAACTCGCTTGAATGTGCGCTTCACCAGCAGCATCAATCTTTACGTTTTTTTTCTTTTTTTGATTTGCTTTTGCCATAATACTATTTATTATTTAGTTGCTTTTTTCTTGTTAGCAACTGTTTTTCTCCTACCTTTTCTTGTGCGTGAGTTATTTTTTGTTCGTTGACCTCTTAATGGAAGTCCAGATCTATGGCGAATTCCTCTTGTACAGCCAATATCCATTAATCTTTTAATATTTAATTGAACTTCAGAGCGAAGTTGACCTTCAGTTTTAAATTCATTAACAGAGTTTCTGATTGCTGATAATTGATCATCGTTCCATTCTTGAACTTTAATACTTTCATCAATACCATTTGTATTAAGGATTTTTTTAGAAGTACTTCTTCCAATCCCAAATATGTAGGTTAAACCTATTACTCCTCTTTTATTTTTTGGTAAATCTATACCTGCGATACGTGCCATATTTTTTTAATTAACCTTGACGTTGTTTTAATTTTGGATTCTTTTTGTTAATTACGTAAACTCTTCCTTTACGCTTAACGATTTTGCAATCCACTGATCTCTTTTTTACTGATGCTCTTACTTTCATTTTTTTCTTATTAAACTATTTATATCTAAAAGATATTCTTCCTTTTGTTAAATCATAAGGAGAAAGTTCTAATTTAACTCGATCTCCTGGTAATATTTTTATGTAAAACATTCTCATTTTACCTGATATGTGAGCAGTTAGAACATGTCCGTTTTCTAGTTCTACTCGAAACATTGCATTTGGCAAAGCTTCTAGTATAACCCCATCTTGTTCTATTGATGCCTGTTTAGCCATTTTTTAAAATCCGGATAATTCGTTTGGTTCTCTTCTTCCTCTCACTCGTGTTCCTTCCATTAAACTGTCCATGTGACGATTTAATTGGTATGTTTCTATTTGCTGCAGTGTATCTAGAACAACACCAACCATAATTAATATAGAAGTGCCTCCAAAAAACATTGCAAACCCATCATTAATTCCAGCTAATTTTGCAATTGCAGGTAGTACAGCAATTAGTGCAAGAAATAATGAACCGGGGAACGTAATTCTTGAAACAACAGTATCTACATGTTCAGCAGTTTCTTCTCCTGGGCGAACTCCAGGAATAAATCCACCACTTTTTTTCAAGTCATCCGCAATTTTACTTGGATTAATCATAATTGCAGTATAAAAATAGGTGAATACTATAATTAATACACACAATAATATATTGTAGCTCAATCCGTATACATCGCCTAAGGTTCTTTGCAAGAAACCACTTTGATCAGAAGAACTAGCAAAAATCATTACAGGAATAGTCATTATTGCCTGAGCAAATATAATTGGCATCACACCACTTGCATTAACTTTAATTGGCAAATAACTTCTAGCGCTTTTGTCGTCCACACTTTTGTTTCCAACAATTCTTTTTGCTGTGTTTAAAGGAATTCTTCTAACTCCTTGAACAATTAGTATGGTAACTAAAACAACTAGCATGAATGCTACTACTTCAATTACTAATTTTATTAAATTACCTGCTTCCATTGATTTACCAAATTCCGCAAAAAATGCTCCAGGAAGGCGTGACAAGATTCCAACTGTAATTAGCAATGAAATACCATTTCCAATACCTTTTTCTGTAATCCGCTCACCTAACCAAACTGCAAACATCGATCCTGCAACTAGTATCAAAATTGTCTGTGTCCACCAAAAAGTTGATGCATCCACTGGCATTGCTCCTTTTTGTGCAACATAAAGCGATAAATAGCTAGGGGCTTGTAAGGAACAAATAATTATCGTTAATATCCTTGTATAATTATTAATCTGCTTCCTTCCTGATTCACCTTCATTTTGCATTTTTTGAACTGCTGGAACAGCCATTGAAAGAAGTTGCATGATAATCGATGCACTAATATACGGCATTATTCCAAGCGCCATAATTGATGCATTTGTAAATCCACCACCAGAAAACAATGACAATAAAGTTTCGAGTGCATTCTGATCGCTTGCTTTTGTAGTTAAAGCAGCATAATTAACACCTGGAATAATAATGAAAGAACCAATTCTGTAGGCAAGAATCAATCCTAAAGTAAGAAGAATTCTTTTTCGTAATTCTTCTACTTTCCAAATATTCCGTATGTTTTGTATTAGTCTTTTCATTTAGTGGGGTGCAAAGGTAGTTAGATTTTTGAACATATACCACCTTGAGCTTCGATTGCAGTTATTGCAGCTGCAGAAAACCCATGTGCGCTAATTGTTACTTTAGAATTTAGAGTCCCTCTTCCCAGTACCTTAACAAGTTGATTGTTAGATAATAGACCATTAGAAAGAAACGTTTCGATTGTAATTTCTGTTATTCCTTTAGTTGTAGCTAAATATTCTATAATATCAAGATTAATAGCTTTATATTCTACTCTATTGATATTTTTGAAGCCAAATTTAGGAACACGGCGTTGTAATGGCATTTGTCCACCTTCAAAACCAATTTTAGTTGAATATCCAGAACGAGACTTAGCTCCTTTGTGACCTCTTGTTGAAGTACCACCGTGGCCAGATCCTTGTCCTCGAGCAATTCTTTTTTCTTTTTTTACTGAACCTTGTGCAGGTGTAAGATTATGTAAATCCATTTTATTCTTGTTTGAATTTTTAGTCTACTATTATTATTAGGTGCTTCACCTTATTAATCATTCCAAGTATTTGAGGAGTAACCTCTTTTTCAACGATATGATTTAAGCGTCTGAAACCTAAAGCCTTTATTGTTGCTTTCTGATCAGCCGGTCTTTTTATAGCGCTACGTACTTGTTTTATTTTTATGGTTTCCATTCTATTTATTTTAACCGTTGAATACTTTATCCATTGAAATACCTCTTTGTTTTGCAACTGCAATAGCATCTCGCATTTTGGAAAGAGCATCAATTGTTGCCTTAACTACATTGTGAGGATTTGATGAACCTTGTGATTTTGCCAATACATTATGGACACCAACACTTTCTAATACTGCGCGCATTGCACCACCTGCAATAACACCAGTACCTGGAGTCGCTGGCTTCAATAATACTTGAGCACCTCCAAATTTCCCTTTTTGAGTATGAGGAACTGTACCTCTAAGTATTGGAACCTTAATAAGATTTTTCTTAGCATCATCAATTCCTTTTGCGATTGCTTCAGTTATTTCTTTTGCTTTACCAAGTCCGTGTCCTACAATTCCATTTTCGTCTCCAACAACAATAATTGCTGAAAAACTAAATGTTCTTCCTCCTTTAGTAACTTTAGTAACCCTATTTACAGAAACGAGTTTATCTTTTAACTCAATGTCTACTGCTTTCACTCTGTTCATTGCTTGTTCTGCCATTTTCTTAAAATTTAAGTCCTCCTTCACGTGCTGAATCAGCCAAAGATTTTACTCTTCCATGGTATAAGTAACCGTTACGATCAAAAACTATTGTTTTGATACCTACTTCTTGCGCTTTTTCAGCAATTTCTTTACCAATCATTGTCGCTTGCGTAATTTTGTTTACGTTTTGCGCTTCTTTTTGCTTGAAAGAACCTGCTGAAGCCAATGTTTTACCTGTTGCATCATCAATCAATTGAGCATAAATTTGCTTATTGCTTCTGTAAACAGACAATCTTGGAATTAAGGAAGTACCCGTTACTTTCTTTCGAATTCTTCGCTTTATTTTAGCTCTTCTTAATACTTTATTTAGTGCCATAATCTACTTAATAATTATTTTTTACTTGCTGATTTTCCAGCTTTTCTTCTAATTTCTTCACCTAAGAATCGAATTCCTTTTCCTTTGTATGGTTCTGGTTTTCTCAATGAGCGAATTTTCGCAGCCACCTGACCTAGTAATTGTTTATCATATGATTGAAGTGTTACAAGTGGTGCCTTTCCTTTTTCAGTCACAGTTTCTATTTTAACATCAGAAGGAACTGATAGAATAATAGCATGAGAAAAACCAAGTGCTAATTCTAATTGTTGACCAACTGCTGTTGCACGATATCCAACACCAATTACTTCCATTTCTTTCTTGAAACCTTCAGAAACACCTGTAATCATATTCTGAACAAGCGATCTATATAGTCCATGTTTAGAACGATCATTTGGTGAATCTGTTTTTCTAACAAAAGTTATTGTGTTTTCATCAATAGTCATTGTTACACATTCATCAATTTCTTGATGCAATTCACCTTTTTTTCCTTTTACCGTAACAGATGTCCCATTAATCGTAACTTCTACGCCATTTGGAATTGTTATCGGAGCTTTACCTATTCTTGACATTTCTTTCTTATTTTAATAAATGTAGCAAAGTACTTCGCCACCAATATTTTGTTTACGTGCTTCTTTATTTGTAATAACACCTTTTGAAGTTGAAACAATTGCAATACCAAGTCCATTTAATACACGAGGCATTTCATCGGAGGCACTGTATTTTCTTAAACCTGGGCGAGATGCTCTTTGCAATTTAGTTATTGCAGGCACTCGGGTAGATTGGTTGTATTTTAGTGCAACTTTAATCGTACCTTGTTTATTATCTTCTTCAAATTTATAGTTAAGAATATATCCTTGATCAAATAAAATCTGAGTCATTGCTCTTTTAATATTTGAACCAGGTATCTCTACCATCTTCAAACCAGCTGCGCTTGCATTTCTGATTCGGGTTAAAAAATCTGCTATTGGATCTGTGTTCATTTTATTACTGTTTCAATATTACCAACTACCTTTTTTCACTCCTGGGATTTTTCCAGCAAGTGCCATCTCTCTAAACGTTACTCTTGAAATTCCAAATTGTCTCATGTATCCACGAGGTCGACCTGTAAGTCCACATCTGTTATGTTTTCTTACTTTCGAAGAATTTGCAGGAAGTTTCTGTAAACTCATCATTGCATCCCATTTAGCTGTCTGAATTTCTTCAGAGTTATCTGTGGATTTAAGTATTTTAGTAAGCGCTTCTCTTTTCTTAGCAAAGCGTTCTACTAATCTTTCTCTTTTGCGCTCTCGCGCTTTCATTGATTCTTTAGCCATTTTTTATCTATTTTTTTATAAATGGAAAACCGAATGCATCTAACAGTGCTTTTGCTTCTTCATCACTTTCAGCTGAAGTTACAAAGCTTATATCCATTCCTAATATTCGATTTACTTTGTCTATGTCTATTTCAGGAAAGATTATGTGCTCTTTAACTCCTAAATTGAAGTTACCTCTACCATCAAATCCTTTTGGGTTGATTCCTCTGAAGTCACGTGTTCTTGGAAGAGCAACAGCAAGTAATCGATCTAGAAAATCATACATTCTATCTCCTCTTAAAGTTACTTTTGTTCCAATCGGCATTCCTTTTCTTAATTTGAAATTTGAAATATCTTTTTTGGATAAAGTAGTAATTGCTTTTTGACCAGCAATACGAGATAAATCTGCTGCAGCATTTTCAATAATTTTCTTATCAGCAACTGCATCACCAATACCTTGGCTCAAAACAATTTTCTGTAACCTTGGAACTTGCATCACAGATTTGTATCCAAATTGATCTCTCAAGGCCTGAATAATTTCTCCCTTGTATCTTTCTTTTAATCTTGGCTTGTAACTCATGATTTAATCACCTCCCCTGATTTTTTTGCATAACGTACTAATTTACCTTTATCATTTTCTTTTCTGCCAGTACGAGTAGGAACTCCATTTACTAAAACCATAAGGTTTGATAAATGAATTGTACCTTCTTTATCTTCAATTCCACCTTGTGGATTTGCTGCACTTGGCTTCGTATGGCGCTTGATCATATTTGCCCCAGAAACAATTGCTCTCATTTTGTTACGGTCAATAGAAAGTATTTTTCCTTCTTGACCTTTTGATTCGCCGCTCATTATTCGAACAGTATCACCAATTTTAACATGTAACTTCTTTTGCATCTCTATTTAATTATAACACCTCAGGTGCTAATGAAACAATTTTCATGTAGTTATTCTCTCTTAATTCTCTGGCTACAGGTCCAAAAATACGCGTTCCTCTCATCTCCCCAGTCTGATTAAGGATAACACATGCGTTATCATCAAAACGGATATAAGAACCATCTGCTCTACGAACTTCTTTTCTAGTGCGGACAACAACAGCTTTTGCTACTGTACCTTTTTTTACTCCACCATTCGGCATAGCACTTTTTACTGTAACCACAATCTTGTCACCAACTGAAGCATATCGTCGTCTTGTTCCGCCTAATACGCGAATACACAACACCTCTTTGGCACCTGAATTGTCTGCGACTGATAGTCTGGATTCTGTTTGTATCATTTCTCCGTTTATTTAGCTCTTTCGACAATTTCTACTAATCTCCAATTCTTAGTTTTACTCAAGGGACGTGTTTCCATGATTTTAACAGTGTCACCAATGTTGCAATCATTTTTTTCGTCATGAGCAATAAACTTGGTAGTTTTCTTTACGAATTTCCCATATTTCGGGTGTTTTACTTTTCGCTCAACAGAAACAACAATGGATTTTTCCATTTTGTCACTCATTACGACCCCAACTTTTTCTTTTCTTAAATTACGTGTTTCCATTTAGGCTTATTTTTTCAAGCATTAAGCTTGATTCGAACGTTTTGTTAATTCTGTATTTAGTCTAGCTATAACTTTACGCATACTTGTTATTCTCAATGGATTCTCAATTGGAGCCATTTTATGCGTTAATTTTAAGTTTACGTACTGATTTTGAAAATCACTTAAGCGACTTTTTAAATCTTCGTTTGTTAGCTTTAAAATCTCTACTTGTTTCATTTTTCTTTTTTAAACTGGTATAACATAATCGTTGCGAACAACGAATTTGCATTTAACTGGTAATTTTTGTGCTGCTAATCGCAATGCTTCCTTTGCAACCTCGTAAGAAACACCGTCAGCTTCAAACATGATACGTCCAGGTTTGATAACAGCAACCCAATGACTTGGAGCTCCTTTACCTTTTCCCATTCGGACTTCTGCCGGCTTAGATGTAACTGGTTTGTCTGGAAAAATACGAATCCACACTTTTCCTTCACGTTTCATGTGTCTTGTAACTGCGATACGTGATGCTTCAATTTGTCGTGAAGTAATCCATCCAGGCTCCAAACACTTAAGAGCGAATGAACCAAAAGAAATTGTTGAACCTCTGTGTGATAATCCACGGCTCCTTCCTTTCTGTACTCTTCTAAATTTTGTTCTTTTAGGTTGTAACATTACTCTTAATTTATATCTTTCTTAATTTATTTTCTCTCTCTTCTCTTACCTGCATTAGGCTTTCGATCATTCGCAAAATTGCTATTGTTATTGTTTGCAGCAGTTGAAACTCCTACGTTTGGAGACAAATCTCTTTTTCCGTAAACCTCACCTCTACAAATCCAAACTTTTATACCAAGTCGGCCATACGTTGTATGTGCTTCTGCTAAAGCATAGTCAATATCAGCTCTAAATGTATGAAGTGGAGTTCTTCCATCCTTGTACATTTCTGAACGTGCCATTTCAGCGCCGTTTAGTCGACCAGATATTTTTATTTTTATTCCTTCAGCTCCCATTCTCATTGTACTTGCAATTGCCATTTTAATTGCTCTTCGGAATGAAATACGAGCTTCAAGTTGTCTTGCAACACCATCTGCTACTAAACGAGAATCAAGTTCCGGACGTTTAACTTCGAAAATATTAATTTGAATTTCTTTCTTCGTTAATTTTTTTAATTCTTCTTTAAGCTTATCAACTTCTTGACCACCTTTACCAATTATAACTCCTGGTCGTGCTGTATTGATAGTAACTGTAACTAGTTTTAAAGTTCTTTCAATAATTATTTTGGAAATACTTGCTTTGGTTAAACGAGCAAATAAGTACTTACGAATTTGATCATCCTCAACAATTTTGTCTTTGTAATCATTTCCACCATACCAATTAGATTCCCATCCGTGAATGTAGCCTAATCTATTTCCTATTGGATTTGTTTTTTGTCCCATTTCTTACTACTTATTTAGTTCCATCAACTACGATGGTAACATGGTTTGATCTTTTTCTAATTCTGTGCGCTCTACCTTGAGGTGCTGGTTGTATTCTCTTTAACATTGCTCCACCACCAACTTCGATAGACCGAACAACTAAATTTTCTTGTGTTATATCTGCTCCTTCATTTTTCTGCTCCCAATTAGAGATTGCAGAACGCAACAACTTACCTAAGCTAACCGAAGCAATTTTTCCATTAAAATGAAGAATATTTAAAGCTTTATTAACTTCCATTCCTCTAATTAAATCTGCAACCAATCTCATTTTACGTGGTGAAATATTTGAATTATTCAACTTTGCAAACGCAATTGATTTTTTATTTTCCTTAATACTTTCAGCTCTTAGCCTTTTTCTTGCTCCCATGAGTATCTAATTTCTATCGTTTTTTATCTTTTTTGTTTCCTCCATGTCCTCGGAAGTTTCTCGTTGGAGAGAATTCACCAAGTTTGTGTCCAACCATATTTTCAGTTGCAAAAACAGGAATAAATTTATTTCCATTATGTACAGCAAATGTTAAACCTACAAACTCAGGCGTAATAGTAGATGCGCGCGACCATGTTTTAATTACTGCTTTACTCTTCGCAACTTGTGCATCATCAACTCTTTTCATCAATTTATAATGAACAAAAGGCGGTTTTTTTAGTGAACGACTCATATCCTATTTTTTTCTTCTTTCAATAATTAACTTATCTGAATACTTGCTTTTAGATCTTGTTTTAAATCCTTTTGCAGGTATTCCATTTCTTGATCTTGGGTGACCTCCTGAATTTCTTCCTTCACCACCACCCATTGGGTGATCAACAGGATTCATTACAACACCTCTTACTCTTGGTCTGCGCCCTAACCATCTTGAACGACCAGCTTTACCAGAAACAGCTAAATTGTGCTCTGAATTTGAAACCGATCCAATAGTTGCGATACATGTAACTAAAATCATTCTAGTTTCACCTGAAGGCATCTTTACAATTGCATATTTACCATCACGTGCATTAAGTTGTGCATACGTTCCAGCTCCTCTTGCAATTGAACCACCTTTACCAGGCTTCAATTCTATGTTATGGATTACAGTACCAAGAGGAATATCAGATAAATACATTGCGTTACCAATATTCGGCGTTGCAGTTTTTCCTGATAAGATTTGATCTCCAACTTTCATTCCATTTGGAGCAATGATGTATCTTTTTTCTCCGTCAGCATAAAATAATAAAGCAATATTAGCAGTACGATTTGGGTCATACTCAATTGTTTTAACAGTAGCAGGAATATCAAACTTATCGCGTTTGAAATCGATGATACGGTATTTTTGTTTGTGGCCACCACCAATGTATCGCATTGTCATTCGACCATCATTATTTCGACCACCGGATTTCTTCATGCTCGACACCAAACTCTTTTCTGGAGTCGATGCTGTTATCCCCTTAAATTCCAATGCCACTTTGTGACGTTGCCCTGGAGTTGTTGGTTTAAATTTCTTTAGACTCATTGCCTTTTCTTAATAATTATTAAATAAATCTATAGTTTGACCATCTGCAACAGAAACTATCGCTTTTTTCCATTGTTTACTTTTTTGCTCAATAACACCTTTGTTTGTGTATTTTGCAGAAGAAGCACCACCACCATAATTCATTGTGCGAACATCAACAACGGTGATACCATACATTTTCTCAACGGCTTTCTTAATTTCTAACTTATTTGCTTTTTTGTCAACTTCAAATGTGAAGCGATTTAGTGATTCACTACACATGGTAGCTTTCTCAGTAATGACAGGTTTTCTTATAATTGTCTGCATGATGATTAATTAAGTATCATTTCTATTTTTTTAACTGCACCTTCAGCTAAAATAATTTTTTTGGCATTCAACAAATCATAGGTATTAAATGAGTCTGCTGTTACGACTTTTACTTTCTTAAGGTTTCGTGATGCCAAGTAAACATTATCTGTATTTTCAGCAAGAATAAAAAGTACTTTTTGATCGTCTAATTTCAATGAAGTAATTAATGTCTTGAAATCTTTTGTTTTAGCTTCTGCAAAATTGATATCCTGCATAACAAGAATAGCGTCATTTTTTGCTTTAAAGGCAAATGCAGACTTACGAGCTAATCTTTTAAGCTTAATGTTTAATTTGAAGTGGTAATTTCTAGGACGTGGTCCAAAAATTCTTCCACCACCAACACGTGTTCCTGATTTTACACTACCAGCACGAGCTCCACCTGTTCCTTTTTGTTTTTTTATTTTTCTTGTAGAACCAGCAATTTCTGCACGTTCTTTAGATTTGTGTGTTCCTTGACGTTTATTCGCTAAATGTTGTTTAACATCTAAGTAAATAGCATGGTTATTTGGTTCGATACCAAAAATGTCGTCTGAAAGTGTTACTGACTTAGCTGTAATCGTTCCTGTTGCGTCGTATATTTTTGCTTTCATTACCTTCTAATTGTTAAAGTTGAACCATTTGCTCCTGGAACTGAACCTTTCACGATAAGGATATTCTTTTCAGCAATTACTTTTAATATTTGTAGGTTTGAGGCCATTCTATTTTTGTTACCCATTTGTCCACCCATTCGCATTCCTTTGAATACACGTGCAGGGTAAGAACAAGCACCAATAGATCCTGGAGCACGAAGACGATTGTGCTGTCCATGTGTCGCTTGACCAACTCCAGCAAATCCGTGTCGTCTCACAACACCTTGAAAACCTTTTCCTTTTGTAGTACCTACAACATCAACGAAGTCACCTTCAGCGAAGATAGCTACATCAATTTTATCACCAATCGTTACGTTATCAAAACCTTTGAACTCCACCAATTTTGCTTTAGGTGTTGTACTGGCATTTTTAAAGTGACCTTTCATTGCATTTGGAGTATTCTTTTCTTTCTTTTCTCCAAATCCCAATTGAACGGCCTCGTAACCATCTCTGTCTTGTGTCTTAACCTGAGTTACAACACAAGGACCTGCTTCTATCACTGTGCATGGTAATGATTTACCCTCGGCACTGTAGATGCTAGTCATTCCGACTTTTCGACCAATAATTCCTGGCATATTCTTGTTATTAATTTATTTACACTTTAATTTCAACATCCACTCCACTTGGAAGCTCTAACTTCATCAATGCATCTACTGTTTTAGAAGAACTGCTATAAATGTCTAGCAATCTTTTGTAGGCACACAATTCAAATTGCTCTCGCGCTTTTTTCATTACGTGCGGAGAACGCAATACAGTATAAATTCTTTTGTGCGTTGGAAGAGGAATAGGACCACTTACAATTGCACCAGTAGACTTTACTGTTTTTACGATTTTCTCAGCCGATTTATCCAAAAGGTTGTGATCGTATGATTTTAATTTTATTCTAATTTTTTGACTCATTTTCTTTTAGTTTATTATGCTGAAACTTTACCGTTAGCTTTCGAAATTACATCTTCAGCAATATTTTTAGGAGCATCTGCATAGTGAGAAAATTCCATTGAATAGCTTGCTCTACCTGAAGTAACCGTTCGTAATTGAGTTACATAACCAAACATTTCTGATAAAGGAACGTCTGCTTTTAAAACTTTTGCTCCTGCTCTATCATCCATTCCACGCATCATTCCGCGTCTTCTGTTTAAGTCACCAACAACATCACCCATATTTTCTTCTGGTGTAACAACTTCAAGTTTCATAATTGGTTCCAAAAGAACTGGGCTACATAACTTCATAGAATTTCTATAAGCCATTTTAGCACATAATTCAAAGGACAATGAATCTGAATCGACTGCGTGGAATGAACCATCAATTAATTCAACTTTCATTGCTTCAACTGGGAATCCAGCTAAAACACCATTTTTCATGGAATCTTTAAATCCTTTTTCAACAGAAGGAATAAATTCACGAGGAATATTACCTCCTTTTATGCTGTTAATGAATTCCAATCCAATTTTTTCAGGATTATCTTGAGGGGAAATTTTAACCAAGATATCAGCAAATTTACCTCGACCACCAGTTTGTTTTTTAAATACTTCACGGTGATCAGTTTTACCTGATATATTTTCTCTGTAAGCAACTTGAGGATCACCTTGATTTACTTCAACTCTAAATTCTCTTTTTAATCGGTCTATAATAATTTCAAGATGAAGTTCACCCATTCCAGAAATGATAGTTTGACCTGTCTCTTCATCTGTATTTACTCGGAATGTAGGATCTTCTTCAGAAAGTTTTGATAATCCAATCGATAATCTATCTGTATCTGCTTGAGTTTTTGGCTCTATTGCTAATCCAATAACTGGTTCAGGGAATACCATTGATTCAAGAATAATCGGTGCATTTTCTGCACACAAAGTATCTCCAGTTTTAATGTCTTTAAATCCAACTACAGCGCCAATATCTCCAGCTCCAAGTTCGTTAATTTGATTTTGCTTGTTAGCATGCATTTGAAAAATACGAGAAATCCGTTCTTTATCTCCAGATCTTGTGTTTAACACATAAGAACCTGCAGCTAATTTACCGGAATAAGCACGAACAAAGCAAAGTCTACCAACAAAAGGATCGGTTGCAATTTTGAATGCTAATCCAGCAAAAGGCTCATCAAATGATGGTTTTCTTGTTACTTCTTGGTCATTTTTTGGGTTAATACCAACAATTCCTTCGATATCCATAGGAGACGGAAGAATTTCCATTACCATGTCTAGCATTGCCTGTACTCCTTTGTTCTTAAATGCAGATCCACACATCATTGGAACAACTTTTCCAGATATTGTTGCAGCTCTCAAAGCATTTAAAATTTCTCGTTCTGTTAAAGAATTTTCATCTTCAAAAAATTTCTCCATTAAAGACTCATCAAATTCAGCTACAGCTTCTAATAATTCACTTCGTAATTGCCTTGCCTCTTCAATAACATCAGCAGGGATTTCAATTTCCTGGAATGTCATTCCTAAATCTGCTTCATTCCAAGTAATACCTTTAAAATTGATAAGATCTACAACCCCTTGAAAATTATCTTCAGAACCAATGTTTATTTGTAATGGTAGTGCATGACTCCCAAGCATTGTTTTAACTTGCTTACAAACTTTTAAAAAGTCTGCTCCTTGACGGTCCATTTTGTTGACAAAACCAATACGAGGAACATTATAGTTATTAGCTAGTCTCCAATTTGTTTCAGATTGAGGCTCTACACCATCAACAGCAGAAAATAGAAATACTAGTCCATCAAGAACACGAAGAGAACGGTTTACCTCAACTGTAAAGTCTACGTGTCCAGGAGTGTCAATAATGTTAACGTGATAAAGTTCATTTCTGTATTTCCAATTTAAAGTTGTAGCTGCAGACGTAATTGTAATTCCTCTTTCTTGCTCTTGCTCCATCCAATCCATAGTTGCAGCACCGTCATGAACTTCTCCAATCTTGTGACTAACACCACCGTAGAACAAAATTCGTTCTGTAGTAGTCGTTTTCCCTGCATCGATATGAGCAGCAATTCCAATGTTACGTGTATATTTAAGGTCTCTTGCCATTACTTAGAATCTAAAATGTGAAAACGCTTTATTTGCTTCAGCCATACGTGTTGTATCTTCTTTCTTTTTGTATGCAGCTCCCTCTTCTTTTGAAGCAGCAATGATTTCAGAAGCTAAACGTTGTGACATTGTTTTTTCGTTTCTTTTTCGTGAATAACCAATTAACCATTTCATAGCTAATGAAGCTTTTCTTTCATCACGAACAGGTGTAGGAATTTGAAATGTTGCACCACCAACACGACGACTTTTTACTTCGACAATTGGCGTAATATTTTCCAATGCTTTTTTCCAAACATCAATACCCTCTTGATCTTCAATTTTTTTGTTGATTAATTCTATTGCATCATAGAATATTCTAAATGCTATACTTTTTTTACCTGATAGCATTAAGTTATTTACAAATTTTGTTACTACCACATCGTTAAATTTCGGATCTGGCAGAATCGCAATTTTTTTGGCTTTTCTTCTTCTCATTTTCTAATGCTTATTAATTATTTCTGCTTGGGACGTTTCGTTCCATACTTTGATCTTCTTTGACTTCTTCCTTGTACACCTGCTGTATCTTCAGCACCGCGAACAATGTGATAACGTACTCCTGGAAGATCTTTTACTCTTCCTCCGCGAACAAGTACTAGGGAGTGTTCTTGAAGATTGTGGCCTTCACCACCAATGTATGCGTTGACTTCTTTCCCGTTCGTTAAACGAACACGCGCCACTTTACGCATTGCCGAGTTTGGCTTTTTTGGTGTAGTCGTGTATACACGAACACAAACACCTTTACGTTGTGGACATGAATCAAGCGCAGCAGATTTACTTTTCTTCACTACCGCAGTTCTTCCTTTGCGAACTAATTGTTGAATAGTTGGCATAAAATACTCTTAATTTAAATAAATAATTAATCCTCAAACGTACTTTGAGGGGTGCAAAGATACCTTTTTTAATTTACTACGCAACTATGAATTGAAAAAAAAACGAGTTTTTTGTTGAAAAAAGTCTTAGTAATTGTTTTTCAGATAGTTTCCAAAATAAAAAAAGCTCCAAAAGGAGCTTATAGGATAAAATAATTCAAATTTTTTAGAGTGTTTTCTTGATAGCCTCAATAAGACGTTTTACGTTTGGAAGTGCTTCATCAATTAAGCTTGGTGAAAATGCAAAAGGTGTGTCAGTTTGAGTTACACGCATTACTGGTGCATCTAAGTAATCAAAGGCATACCGTTGAACATGATAAGCAATTTCGGATGAAATAGATGCCAAGGGCCAAGATTCTTCCAATACCACACAGCGGTTTGTTTTTTTGATTGATTCAACAATAGTTCCGTAGTCTAAAGGTCGAATTGTTCTTAAATCGATTACTTCAACTTCAATATTTTCTTTTGCAAGTATTTCAGCTGCTTCAAGAGCAACTTTCATTATTTTTCCAAATGAAACTAAAGTTACATCTGCACCTTTTCTTTTAATATCAGCAACTCCTATTGGAATAATATATTCTCCTTCGGGAACCTCTCCTTTATCCCCATACATTTTTTCTGATTCTAAAAACACAACCGGGTCCTCGTCTCTTATTGCAGCTTTTAGTAAACCTTTTGCATCTGCAGGATTTGATGGTGTAATTACTTTAAGTCCTGGAACATGAGCATAGAAAGCTTCAAAACTCTGAGAATGAGTTGCACCAAGCTGTCCGGCAGTTCCATTCCCACCTCTAAAAACAATTGGGCAGTGGTATTGACCACCCGACATTTGCATCATTTTCGCTGCTGAATTTATAATTTGATCAGCTGCAAGAATTGCAAAATTCCAAGTCATAAACTCAACAATTGGTTTTAAACCATTCATAGATGCTCCAACTGCAATTCCTGTAAATCCAAGTTCTGCAATTGGTGTGTCAATCACTCTTTTTGGTCCAAATTCATCAAGCATTCCCTGTGAAACCTTATATGCACCATTATATTCAGCAACTTCTTCACCTAAAAGAAAGACGTTTTTATCCCTTCTCATTTCTTCGGACATTGCCTCTCTTAAAGCTTCTCTAAATTGTATCGTTTTCATAATTTTTTAAATGTCGGTGCAAAGGTATTAATAAGAAATTAAATAGCTAAGTGATCTATGCAACTTTAAGACTAGCTATTTTTGATTTACTGAATTGAGAATTTGCATAATCAAGTGAGACATTAAATGTTTTTAAATTCAGAGAAGGAATTTCAAACATTGCATCAGTTAAAATAGCCTCGCAAATTGAGCGTAATCCTCTGGCTCCCAATTTAAATTCTAAGGCTTTTTTGACGATGAAATCAAGTGTTTCATTTTCAAAGCTAAGTTTCACGCCATCAATATCAAACAAGCTAATATATTGTTTAATTAGCGCATTTTTAGGCTCTGTGAGGATGCGTTTTAAATCATTTTCATTTAGTGGTTCAAGATAAGATAAAACAGGAAATCTACCGATTAATTCAGGGATTAAACCATATGTTTTAATATCTGTTGGCGTAATATATTTAAGAAGTGATTCATTTTCTATATTTTCTTCTGAGCTTGAACTAAATCCAATTGTTTGTCTGTTAACACGACTTGCAATAATTTGCTCAATGCCATCAAATGCACCACCACAAATAAATAAAATATTTTTTGTGTCAATTTGCACTAATTTTTGTTCAGGGTGTTTTCTTCCTCCTTGAGGCGGAACACTTACAATGCAACCTTCCAATAATTTCAGTAAAGCTTGTTGAACTCCTTCGCCAGAGACATCTCGCGTAATAGAAGGGTTATCATTTTTCCGAGCTACTTTATCAATTTCATCAATAAAAACAATTCCTTTTTGTGTAGATTCAACATTGTAGTCAGCTGCTTGCAATAAGCGAGAAAGAATACTTTCTACATCTTCCCCAACATATCCTGCTTGAGTTAAAACTGTTGCATCTGCAATACAAAAGGGAACATTTAGCATTTTTGCTATTGTTTTAGCGAGTAAAGTTTTCCCAGTTCCAGTTCTCCCTACTAAAATAACATTGGATTTATCAACTTCAATGTCTTCTTTTTTAGACCTATAATTTAAGCGCTTAAAATGATTGTAAACAGCAACGGAGAGCACTTTTTTCGCTTCATCTTGCCCAATAACATATTCATCTAAAAGCTGTTTTATTTCCGCAGGCTTATGAATATTTATTTCAGAAGTTTTTTTTAAATTATCTTTAGTAACAGCTACTTCACCAACTTCTTCACTAACAATTCTATTTGCTTGAACAGCACAGCTGTCACAAATATGACCAGATATACCAGCTATTAACATTTGGACATTTGCACGATTTGCCCCACAAAAAGAACAAGTCGTTTCTTTCTTTGCCATGAATATTATTTTGGATTGCGTAAAAGAACTTCATCTACCATTCCATATTCTTTAGCTTCTTGAGATGTTAACCAATAATCGCGGTCTGAATCTGCCCAAACCTTATCGTATGTTTGTTTGGAATGTAGTGCAATAATATCGTATAGTTCTTTCTTAAGTTTTTGGATTTCACGTGCAGTAATTTCAATATCTGAGGCTTGGCCTTGCGCGCCACCTAAGGGTTGATGAATCATAACGCGTGAATGTTTTAAAGCACTTCTTTTACCATCAGCACCAGCGCATAAAAGAACTGCTCCCATAGAAGCCGCCATTCCTGTACAAATTGTCGCAACATCTGGACGAATATATTGCATTGTGTCATAAATACCAAGTCCTGCATAAACAGAACCTCCTGGTGAATTTAGGTAGATTTGAATATCTTTTTTAGCATCTACAGATTCTAGAAACAACAACTGAGCATTTATGATATTTGCAACTTGGTCGTTAATGCCAGTTCCTAAAAATATTATTCTATCCATCATTAATCTTGAAAAAACATCCATTTGAGTCATATTCATTGGACGTTCTTCAATAATGTAAGGTGTTAGTGAAGACTCTATATAGTGATCTACAACCATACTGTTGATTCCAAGATGCTTTGTAGCATACTTTCTAAATTCGTTTCCGTCAATCATTTTGTATTTTTTTAATTTGGTATAAAATTAACCAAAGTCAGTTAAATATTTTCCTTTTTAGTAATATAAAGTTTATAGAAAAAAAAATCCCAGATAACTGGGATTTTAATTGTTCTTTTTTTTAGAATTCTAATTTACTGCAGCAGTAAATATTGCATCATTCATAAATTTAATAAACTCACGATCTTTTGAAGCTTTGGTCTTTAAATTTGAATCCTTTGCAAAAGCTTGTTTTAAATTAGTAACAACTGCATCTACACTTTCTCCACTTCTTGCAGCAACAATCGCTTTTAAGTAAAATGATTCAGGAGTAGTTGGAATAGCATTTAAAACTATAGTTGCTTGAGGTAATTTTCCTTGAAGTGTAAGGGAAAGAGCTTTATTAAAAGAGTTGTCTTTTAAGTTGCTTTCAGCTTTTGAATATTCCCCGGCGATAATATTTAGGATAGCATTGTTATATGCTACAATAGAACTATTTTTTGCATCCACTGATTTAGTTTGAGCCATTAGTTTTATAGCTTGGGCCTTATTTCCATTTAGTAAAGCAACCCCCGCTAAGTTATTTTTGGAAGAGGCATTATCTTTAATAGAATTAGCTTTTTCAAAACTATTCTTAGCATCTGACATACGATTTTGATCAAAAAGTGCAGCGCCTAAATTGTTGTGAGCTCTATAGTCAGAAGAGAAATTCGAAGTAGCTAATTCATAAATCTTTACTTTCTGATTTAAATCTTTAGCAATATTTTTGCCTGCATACAATAATTGTTCGATACTAAGAATTGATGTATTATTTTGTAATGCTTGTGTGATTTCCTCTTTAGTTAATCCTTTTTCAATATAATTTACAACAATATTAGCACGTCTAATTTTAGGAAAAACATCCTTTTCTAATTCAACCCATGTTTTACCAATATCTTTTATAGCATTTTCTCTTTTATCTAAATCTGTATTCATTTGGATAATTCTCATAATTAGATCTTTTTGGTCTTGAGGTATTGAATTTGTCTTACTAAGTTCATCTTCAAATCCAATAAAATCCTCTCCTTTTGGATCAAGCACATAATTTGAATTATTAGAATGACTGATTAATTTAGCTTTTTTCATTATGTTTATGAAAGCAGATCTTACTGTTTCAGTTCGTTGTTGAGAAAGGCTTTGGTTTCTGTTTTCAACACCATCTGGAGATGCATATCCTGTTATGTTAATTGAAGTAATAGTAATTTTAGGATTCGCTTGAACAGTTGATAACCAATTTGTGAATTCTTTCATGTTCTGACTATTTAATTCTGAGTCCTTAACAAAAGATTGTCCTCTATCAAAATTTATTGTAACATTTTTAAATTTAGTTTCTTCAAACTTATAATTATCGTCTTCAAAAATCATTTCAAATTCTTTTTTAACCATCAATGGAGTAATAATCGTTGCGTCTGCAATTTTCAATTCAGGCAAACTCTTTTTTTCTTTAAGGCCCTTAAATACTTTTCCACTAATTGTAATAGAACTAGCTGCCATGTCATCACTGTATGGAACTACCATTTCAAAAGTTGTCGTTCCGCCTGGCTTAAATAAAACTGTGCTACCGTTACCTGTGACTTTTTCACCCTGAATCGTCCAAGTTCCAAATGTTGTATTTCCTATTTTTGGTGTTATTTCTGCCCTTACGTTTTTTCGAATTCCTTTTTCAGGGACGTTAACGGCTATAGTCAATTTGACACTATCTCCGTGCATTTCAGCTGGATTTGGGTTTACTGTATATGTAAAATCTTTAACAAGGCTACATGAAAACATGAACATTGCTGAAATTCCAATTGTTAAAATAGATAAAAGTTTCATTTTTTTTATTTTTAATTTAAGATACAAATTTAAAATAATTTATTTAAGATAAGATATTAAATTCCAAAATTAAATTTTTAGTAGATTTAAAAAAGGATTTATAATTAATTATTTGCAGTTAATTCTGCTAACGGAATTAGAATAAAATTGCGATTTTTATATTCTTTGTGTGGAATTGTTAATTTTTCACTATTGAAAACGAGTTGATCATAAAAAATAATATCCAAGTCGATAATTCTATCTTCATAAACTCCATTAGTTTTTTTTCTGCCCATTTTTTTTTCTATTTTTTTTAGCTCTTTTAGTGTAGCTAGAGGATTTAAATTGGTTTTACAAATAAGACAGGCATTAACAAAAATATTATTAGATTCAAATCCTTGTGGTTCGTTTTCAAAAAAAGAGGATACTTCAGTAACTTCCCCGATCAAAGTCTTTATTTCTTCAATTGCGCTACTAAGATTCTTTGATTTATCTCCAATATTGGAGCCTAATGCTATATAAACAGTATGTTTTTTAATAGATATTAATTTTTCCTCCATTTGAAATTATGTACCATTTCAAGTAAATCAACTTTAAGATAATCCAAAGAAGGCCTTAAAGAATCATAGTTTGGCCGACAATTTAATAGCACTTCTCCACGAACAAAATTCTGACTTGAATCTGTTAAGTAAAACTGAAAATTAGTTGCGACATTTCCCTTTAGCTCAAAAAAGGTTCCGAAAACCCTATTTTTAGCATCAATAATTTGCTCAAATTCTATTTTATCAGCTTTAATTTTATGTTCATCTACTTTATCGTTTGCCAAATTTATTATATCAGGAAGTGAATCTTTTGATGGTATTGTAATGTAATATAGAAATAAGCTACCATTTAAAGGTCCTAGATTAATTTCTTGAATACATGAGTTAAAATTTGAATTCTCAATGGTTTTATAATTATACAGGGATGCTAATTTGAACTCATAGGGGCAATCTCCTTTTACATAAGTATAAGAGTGATCTGGAAAATTAATATTTAGGTATGTCGGAGGTTTTGGAACTGGTGCTGGTTCTTTACAAGCATAAGTATTCAAAATCAAGAAAGCCAAAAGAACTCTAATAAAGGATTTTTGATTGTTTTTTATCATTTAGTTTGATTTTACTTGAATCTTTATTGATTTCACTCTCCTTTTATCTGATGACTCAACAATGATTTTGAAATTTTCAACTTCAATAAATTCCTTATTCTTTAAAATTTTACCTGCTTGCTCAACTACAAAACCTCCAATTGTTTCAGCTTCACCCTTTAAATTTTCAAATACAAGTCCATCAATCCCTAAAACTTTATATAAATCATTTAGCGAGGTTCTTCCTTCAAAAATAAAAGTAGATGGATCAACTTTTGAATATTCAATTTCATCGTCATCAAATTCATCTGTGATGTCACCAACAATTTCTTCTAGAATATCTTCTAAAGTAACTATACCGCAAGCTCCACCATATTCATCTACAACAATTGCCATGTGCATTTTCATATTTTTAAATTCTTGTAGCAAGTCATTTATTTTTTTGTTTTCAGGGATAAAAAAGGGTTTTCTTATCACAGTAGACCATTCTAAATAATTCAGATTACTTAAATTTGGCAGTAAATCTTTGATGTATAAAATACCAACAACATTATCTTGTGTGTCTTGAAATACTGGAATTCTCGAGTAACCAGCTTCTAAAATAAAGGCTAAAACATCCTTAAAATTTGAGGATATATCAATTGCATCAACTTCAATTCTAGGTGTCATTATTTGGCATGCTTCCGTTCTTCCAAATTTCACAATTCCCTCTAGGATTTTATGATCGTCTTCCGAATCGTTATCTTCTTTCGTCAATGCAATAGCCTGTTCTAGTTCATCTGTTGTAATACTAGTTTTTCCTTTTGCATTTTTTTGGATAAAAAAAGAACCTTTCACTAAAAGATTTTTCAGCCAAGATAATGGAGGTGTTTTTCTTAAAATATTTAATGGATAGACCATCCACCGAACAACTCTTAGAGAATTTTTTGCAGCAAAAATTTTAGGAATTACTTCTCCTGTCATTAACAAAATAAATGTTATACCCAATACCTCAAGAAGAAATCTTTTAATTTCAAAATCCTTTGTCGGAGGGTAAAAATCGTTTAGTATAAAAGTTGATAAAATAACAACTCCAACATTTACAAAATTGTTTGTAATTAAAATAGTTGCAAGTAATTCCTTTGGTTTAGCTAGTAAGTCTGAGATTAATTTTGATTTTGCAGAATTTTCTTGTTTAATCTCTTCCCGATCTAAGGGTCTAAGAGAAAAAAAAGCCGATTCTGATCCAGACATCATTGCTGAAACAAGGAGCAAAAGAACTATAATTCCTAAGTAAATATAATTATTTGTACTGAATCCTGCTTCGGCAATTTGATACAATTCGTAACTGGGAGGTTCGCTTATCGTCATAAATATTAAAATGGGGAATCATCATCGCTACTCGATGAAAGTCCTGGCATGTCAGAAGGTAGGTTTGGAGTTCCACTTGAATTATAGGGGGCAGCTGTTTTATCCGAAGTTTCTAAGCGAGAAAGAATGGTTAACTCTTCACCAATAACTTCTGTATTGTATTTTGTATTTCCTTCTTTGTCTTGCCAGGATCGCTTTTTTAATTTTCCTTCAACGTAAATTTTTGTTCCTTTTCGGATGTATTTTTCAGCTATTTCAGCTAATCCTCGCCAAAGTACAATATCGTGCCAATCAGTTATTTCTTTTTTTTCTCCTGAATTTTTGTCTGTAAATGATTCTGAGGTGGCAATTGAAAATGTTGCTACAACAGCACCATTTTCTAAGCGACGTATTTCTGGGTCTTTCCCTAAATTACCAATAAGAATTACCTTATTTACAGTTCCATTCATGAAACAAATTTACATAAAAATAACAATAAATTTCGGATTATTTTTTTCTAAAAACTTTTTTCTTAGCAGTTTTTGGTGCTTGATTTTTAGAAATATGAATACATTCTTCAACACTTAAATTTTCTGGGGTGGTATCTTTTGGCAGTTTAAAATTGTCTTTTCCGATTTTTAGATAGGCACCATATCTCCCATTGAGTAATTGAATGTCTGGCCTTTCTTCAAAAATTTTAATTAATTTATTAGCATCGGCAGTTTGTTTTTCGATATATAATTCTATTGCACGATCTAGCTCGATAGTCATCGGTTCTTCTCCTTTAGGGATTGATACAAATACTTTTCCAACTTGAATGTATGGACCAAAACGCCCGGCATTTGCCTTTACTATTTCTGAGTTATATTCTCCGAGTGTTCTTGGTAATTTAAATAAAGCGAGGGCTTCTTCGATTGTAATTGATCCGATTGACTGATTATTTTGTAAGGAAGCAAATTGTGCTTTTTCGCCATCTTCTTTTTCATCTCCAATTTGAACCATTGGACCATACCTTCCTATTCTTACAATTATTTTACGCCCTGAAACAGGATGTATCCCCAATTCTCTTTCTCCTGTAGCACGATCCGAATTTTCCAAGGTGTTTGTCACATTTGCATGAAAGGGTTCGTAAAATTCCGCCATCATATCTGTCCATTGAATTTTTCCTTTAGCAATTTCGTCAAATTCTGCTTCTACTTTTGCTGTAAAATTGTAATCCATAATGCGATCAAAATGCTGATTTAAAAAATCGGTAACTACTATTCCAATATCAGTAGGCGATAATTTATTTCTATCTTTTCCGGTAGTTTCAGATTTTACCTCTCTGTTAATTTGTTCGTTGCTTAATTTTAAAACGATAAAATTTCTAAGCTCTCCCTCTCGTTCTTTTTTCTCAACGTAGCCTCTTTTTTGAATTGTTGAAATTGTTGGTGCGTAAGTTGATGGTCTACCAATTCCTAATTCCTCTAATTTCTTAACTAAAGAAGCTTCTACATACCTTGCAGGCGGTCGTGTATATCTTTCTGTTGCCGTTATTTCTTTTTGCTTTAATTTTTCGTTTACTTCAACACTTGGAAGAATGGATTCGTCTGAATCATCATCTTCACCGTCTTCAACTTGTGATTCAAGATATACCTTTAAAAAACCATCAAAACGAATCACTTCTCCTTTGGCAGTGAAATAATCTCCATTATCTAAACCTCCAATTTTAATAGTTGTCCGTTCCAATTTAGCGTGTGACATTTGAGAAGAAATTGCCCGTTTCCAAATAAGATCATAAAGACGCATGTCGTCATTTTCTCCTGTAATTGATGTTCGTTGAAAGTCTGAAGGTCGAATTGCCTCGTGGGCTTCTTGCGCTCCTGCACTTTTACTTGTATATTTTGTAGGCTTTGAATATTCAGCCCCATAATTTAACTCAATTGCATTTTTCGCTTCTTGAATTGCTGTTTCTGAAAGGTTTACAGAGTCTGTTCTCATGTAGGTAATCATACCAGATTCATAGAGTCGTTGTGCAACAAGCATTGTTTTTGTAACAGAAAATCCGAGTTTTAAGCTTGCTTCTTGTTGCAAAGTAGATGTGGTAAATGGCGCTGATGGTATTTTTGTAGCTGGCTTTTGTTGGATTTCTTCAACAAAGAAAGAACTTTTTAAACATCTGTCTAAAAGTTTTTTTGCTTCGCTTTCATCTGATAATTGTCTGCAATATTCTGTTTTTAAATTCCCTTTTAGTGCTTGAAATAAGCCATTTACTCTGAAGAAAGTACTTGTACTAAAAGATTGAATTTCTTTTTCCCTTTCAACAATTAATCGAACTGCAACTGACTGAACTCTACCTGCTGAAAGTTTTGGTCTAATTTTTTTCCATAAAACTGGTGAAAGTTCAAATCCAACAATTCGATCTAATATTCTTCGAGCTTGCTGCGCATCTACTAATTCTTTATTTATATTTCTTGGTTTTTCAATGGATTTTAAAATCGCTGTTTTGGTAATTTCATTAAACGTAATTCGCTTTGTTTCTTTTTTACTAAGCCCCAATGTTTCATACAAATGCCAAGAAATAGCTTCTCCCTCACGATCCTCATCTGTTGCTAACCAAATTACTTCAGATTCTTTGACTAATTTTTTTAATTCTGTAACTAATTGTTTTTTATCTGGAGTAACCTCGTAAAGTGGGTTAAATTTATTGTCAATTTCTATTGCAAGCCCCTTTTTTGCTAAATCTCTGACGTGGCCATAACTAGATTTTACTGTAAATTCACTTCCTAAATACCCTTCGATAGTCTTAGCTTTTGCAGGTGACTCAACGATTACAAGATTTTTTGCCATTTAATTTTTATAAATTGAAAGGCACAAATGTAATTGTAAAATAATTGAACTCGCAAACTCTTTGTTCTAATTTTTCATTTTATTTTTTTTAACCTATGGTTATTTGATCAATTATTCTTTGCCTAAACGCTTACAAATTTTTACGCTGACATTTTGTCATAAGTTTTATATTTTGTAGTTTTGCAGTTGATTTTAGAAGAAATATGTCAATTGAAAATAAAGTTATTGATGAGTCAGTTCAGGGTGAAGCAACTTTATATCCTGTAAAAGATAAGCAAGCAATAAACGGGAAGAAATTATACCTCGAAAGCTATGGCTGCCAGATGAATTTTTCAGATAGTGAGGTTGTAGCATCGATTATGTCAAATCAAGGATATGAAACAACTCGTAATGTTGATGAGGCAGATATAATTTTAATAAATACCTGTTCGATTCGAGAAAATGCAGAATTACGAGTTCGACAACGTTTAACGGACTTCAAAAAGAAAAAAGATAAAAATCCTGATTTAATTGTTGGCATTCTTGGCTGTATGGCAGAAAGGTTAAAAGCTGAACTTCTTGAGGAAGAGAAACTTGTTGACATAGTTGCAGGTCCCGATGCTTACCGCGATCTACCAAATTTAGTGGAAGAAGTTGGAACTGGTCAAAAAGCAGTTAATGTCTTACTTTCTCGTGATGAAACTTATGCTGATATTTCGCCAGTCAGATTGGATCAAGGTGGAATTTCTGCTTTTGTTACAATCATGAGAGGTTGTGATAATATGTGTTCTTTCTGTGTCGTTCCATTTACAAGAGGCAGAGAACGATCAAGAGATCCTGAAAGTATTGTTAATGAATGCAAAGACATATTTGAGAAAGGATATAGAGAAGTAACTTTATTGGGACAAAATGTCGATAGTTATCGTTGGAACATTTCCTCTAAAGGTGAAATTAAAGATCAAAATATCCCTACAACTAATTTTGCTCAACTTATGGAAAGGGTAGCTTTACTTTCTCCTGATTTACGCATTCGCTTTAGTACTTCTCACCCAAAAGATATGACAGATGATGTCTTAATAGTAATGGCAAAATATGAGAATATTTGTTCTTGTATTCATCTTCCAGTTCAATCTGGAGATTCTGATGTTTTATTTCGAATGAATCGAGGATATACAAGAGAATGGTATTTAGAACGCATCGCCGCTATCCAAAATATAGTTCCTAATTGTGCAATTACGACAGATATTATTTCTGGTTTTTGTGGTGAAACAGAGGAGGAACATAAAAATACTCTTTCTTTAATGGATTTGGTTGAATTTGATTTTGCATTTATGTATAAATATTCTGAACGACCAAAAACACTTGCTGAGAGAAGATTTACAGATGATGTCCCTGACGAAGTGAAAGGAAGAAGGCTCGAGGAAATAATTGAAAAACAACGCGAATTTGCTCTGATGTCGAATAAAAAACAAATTGGAACCGTCCAAAAAGTTTTAGTGGAGGGTCTTTCAAAACGTTCATCTGAACATTTATGTGGGAGAACAAGCCGTAATTCAATGGTGATTTTTCCAAAATTAAGTTTTCAAAAAGGTGATTATGTGATGGTGCGTATTGATTCTTGTACATCTGCAACTTTACTAGGTGAGGCAACAACAATAAATTCATAAAATGACGATTCAACAAGTAAAACAGCGTTTTGGAATCATTGGCAATTCACCTTTATTAAATAGGTCTTTAGAAGTTGCCATGCAGGTTGCTCCAACTGATATTTCTGTTTTAGTTATGGGTGAAAGCGGAACTGGTAAAGAAATTATTCCTCAAGTAATTCATCACCTTAGCGCAAGAAAACACGGAGAATATATTGCTGTAAATTGCGGTGCTATTCCAGAAGGAACAATTGATTCAGAATTATTTGGACACGAAAAAGGTTCGTTTACAGGGGCAAGCGGAAGTCGTCAAGGTTATTTTGAAGTAGCAAATAATGGAACAATATTTTTAGATGAGGTCGCGGAATTACCTATGCAGACGCAAGTTCGTTTACTTCGTGTATTAGAAACGGGAGAGTTTATTAGAGTTGGATCTTCTAAGGCTATAAAAACAAATGTACGCGTTGTAGCTGCAACGAATGAAAACATGCAAAAAGCAATTTCTTCTGGAAAGTTCCGAGAAGATTTATTCTATCGCTTAAGCACCGTTCCGATTCAACTTCCGGCTCTAAGAAAACGAAAAGAGGATATTCATTTGATTTTTAGAAAATTCGCGCATGATTTTGCAGAAAAATACAGAATGCCAGCAATTAAACTTACTGAATCAGCTGTTGAAATTCTTCAAGATTATCCCTGGCCAGGTAATATTCGTCAACTAAAAAACTTAGTGGAACAATTATCTGTAATTGAAACAGAAAGAGAAATTGATGATTTTATTTTGAGTGGCTATATGCCTATTATTACAGAAAAAATGCCCTCAGTAATTGGTGAAGAAAAAGATAGTTTTTCCGAGCGAGAGTTGATGTACAAGTTTTTATTCGATATGAAAAAGGATTTGACTGAATTGAAGAAATTGGTCCTAGATGTTATTGCACAAGGAGGAAATTCGCCACTAAGTACAGAACAAAACACGGTTATTAATCGCTTGTACCAAGAAGTGAATGAAACGATTGATTCGCCTTCTAGATTGCTCCCGGTTGCCAAAGATAAGGATGCAGAATTTGCTTATGATAAATCCACAGATTCTTATGAGCAACATGAAGAAGTGGAAGAATCCTTATCTTTGGAAGACAGAGAAAAAGAATTAATTCAAAAAGCTCTGGAGAAACATCGTGGTAAAAGAAAATATGCAGCAGGAGAATTGGGTATTTCTGAAAGAACACTCTACAGAAAAATTAAAGAGTATAATTTAATCGATTTATGAAAATTGTGGCTGTCCTTCTTCTTTTTTCTTTGTTGAGTTCTTGTTGGCCAACTAGCGTTTCTTTCAAGGATAAAGGTTCAATGCCTGAATCCTGGAAGACTTTTTCGATTAAAACATTGGAAATTAATGCTGCAAATTGTCCTTTGAGTTATAGTGCAGCCTTAACAGAAAAGTTAAAAGATGGCATTCAAAATAATACTCGTTTGGCTTTAAATACTCGTTTAGGTAAGGGAGAAGTTAATATCGAAGGTCTCATAAGTAGTTATAATGTAATGCCTTTAGCAATTCAAGGAAATGACAATGCATCACAAAATCGCTTGACAATTTCGGTACAATTTTCTATCTTCATTTCTGAACCTAAGGAGGATATAATTAATTTAACAGCAACTCGTTTTGCAGATTTCAGTGCTTCTACAAATTTATCTACCGTAGAATCTCAATTAGTTGACGAAATAAGTGAACAGATAGTTCAGGATGTTATTAATAAACTTTTAAGTAATTGGTGATGTTAAACAGTGAATATATTCATTCGAAATTAACAAATATTCAAACATGTTCTAGTGAGGATGCAATTCATTTTGCTTCAATGATTGAATTATACCCTTATGCCTCCTCGTTCTCAATTCTCTATCTGAAGTCACTATCAAATTCAAAAGATATTCGTTTTGATTCTGAGTTAGAAAAGCATGCTTTTCGTATTCAATCTCGAAGTGTTTTATTCGATTTACTTCACAATAAGAACGAAGAACAGCAGATTTTAATTCCTGAGATCATAGAGATCGAAACTCAGCAAGAAATAACATCTGAAGAATTAGTAATTGAAGAGATAGAGAATAGAGATTTAGAATTAGAAAAGCAGATTCTTTCTGCAGCCCTTTCAGCAAATTATTTTGATAAAGAATTGACAAGTAATGAAAATGAGGTAGAAAATGAACCAATTGCCAACGAACCAATTTTACTTCCAACTGAGGAATCTAAAAGTCCTGTAAAACCCATTATTGAAGATTTGTCAGCCAAATCATTTGGATCCTGGCTTAAACTTAATAATAGTAGAGCTATTTTGTCAGAGGAAATTGATACTGAAGAACCAAAACAAGAGTTTTATACATTTGAAAAACCTAAAAAAGAATTCTTTTCACCTGTAAAAAAGGCAAAAGAAAGTGTTGACGAAAATAAGATGCCAGTTAGTGAAACTTTAGCAAGAATTTTTGAGCTTCAAGGTAATATTCCTAAAGCAATTTACGTTTATGAACAATTAAGTTTGATTTTTCCCAAAAAAAAGACTTACTTTGCATCCCAAATAAATTTACTTAAGAAAAAATAATTTTTAACCATGGATATCCTACTTTCAGCCCTTATCATTCTATCAAGCATATTACTTATTTTAGCTGTTTATATTCAAAATCCTAAAGGCGGTGGTATTAGTTCTGATTTTGGTTCTCCTTCTCAACTTGGCGGTGTTCAAAAATCAAATGAATTTATTGATAAATTAACTTGGTCTTTGGCGGGAATTATTGTTGTTTCTAGTATTTTAATTACGATTCGTCAGCCAAAACCTCCAAAACCAATCGAACAAAAAGCACCTAAGACTGAGCAAAACGGTAAGCCTCAAGGCCCTACAGATGGAAAGCCGCAAGCTCCATCAGACGGAAAACCGCAAGCTCCAGCTGGTGGTAATTAAAACGATTACTAATTAATTCTATTTATTTAAATGTCAGTATGTCACGCATACTGACATTTTTTATTTCTAATTAGGTCAAAAAATGAAAAATTATACTTTTTTCGATTATGGCATAATATTGGAAAAAGATTTTAATACAATTTAATCAAATTAATTATTAGTTATGTCAGTAAAATTTAATCCTTTGGCAGACCGTGTTCTTATTGAAGCGGCGCCAGCAGAGCAGAAAACAGCAAGTGGTATTTTTATACCTGATACTGCTAAAGAAAAACCACTTAATGGAACAGTAATAGCAGTTGGTTCTGGAAAAAAAGATGAGCCAATGACTTTAAAAGCTGGTGATTCAGTTTTATATGGTCAATATTCTGGAACGGAAATAAAAATTGATGGAAAGAATTATCTGATTATGAAAGAATCAGATATTTATGGAGTTTTTAACAAATAAAAAGTAAGAAAGATGTCAAAGCAAATTTATTTTGATGTTGAAGCAAGAGACAAACTAAAAAGAGGTGTTGATGCTTTAGCAAATGCAGTAAAAGTGACCTTAGGTCCAAAAGGAAGAAATGTTGTTATTGGAAAAAAATTCGGAGCTCCTCAAATTACAAAAGATGGTGTAACGGTAGCAAAGGAAATAGAATTAAAAGATCCAATTGAAAATATGGGAGCTCAAATGGTAAAAGAAGTTGCTTCTAAAACTGCTGATGTTGCAGGAGATGGAACAACAACTGCTACTGTTTTAGCACAAGCAATTATCCAAGCAGGTTTAAAAAATGTTGCTGCAGGGGCAAATCCAATGGATCTTAAACGTGGTATTGATAAAGCTGTAACTGAATTAGTAAAAAACCTAAAGAAAATTTCTAAGGAAGTTGGATCAGATAATAGTAAAATCAAACAGATTGCTACAATTTCTGCAAATAATGATGAAACAATAGGTGCATTAATTGCTGAAGCGATGAAAGTAGTTGGAAACGACGGCGTCATTACTGTTGAAGAAGCAAAGGGAACTGAAACAGATGTGAAGATTGTGGAAGGAATGCAATTTGATCGTGGATATTTGTCTCCTTATTTTGTTACAAATGCTGATAAAATGATCACAGAAATGGAAAATCCATTGATTTTAATTTCTGAGAAAAAAATCTCAAGCATGAAAGAGTTAATGCCGATCTTAGAACCTGTTGTTCAAGCTGGGAAAGGTTTATTAATCATAGCTGAAGATGTAGATGGTGAAGCTCTTGGAACTTTAGTTGTTAATCGTTTACGTGGTTCTTTGAAAGTTGCAGCTGTGAAGGCTCCAGGATTTGGAGATAGAAGAAAAGCAATGTTAGAGGATATCGCAATTCTTACTGGCGGACAAGTAATTTCTGAAGAACGTGGCATGACCTTGGAAAATGTTACAATGGATATGCTCGGCACAGCTGAAAAAATTGAAATCGATAAAGACAATACTACGATTATAAATGGTAAAGGAGATAAGAAAGCTATTTCCTCTCGAGTTGGACAAATTAGAGCTCAGATTGAAGCTACAACCTCTGATTATGACCGTGAGAAATTACAAGAACGCTTAGCGAAACTTGCTGGAGGTGTTGCAGTTTTGTATGTTGGCGCAGCTACAGAAGTAGAGATGAAAGAGAAAAAAGATAGAGTTGATGATGCTTTAGCCGCAACTCGTGCAGCAGTTCAAGAAGGAATTGTGCCGGGTGGGGGAGTTGCTTTAATTCGTGCAATTGAAAACTTGGATAAATTAAAAGGTGAAAACGAAGATGAAATGACTGGGATTGCTATTGTTCGAAGAGCGGCAGAAGAACCTCTTCGTCAGATTATTGCAAATGCTGGAGAAGAAGGCGCTGTGATTGTTCAAAAAGTAAAAGAAGGAAAAGATGACTTCGGTTACAATGCTAGAACAGATAAGTTTGAGAATTTATATAAAGCTGGGGTTATTGATCCAACAAAAGTAACGCGTATAGCTATTGAAAATGCAGCATCAATTGCATCGATGCTTTTAACAACTGAATGCGTAATTGCAGATGAACCTGAAGAAAATAACGCAGCAGCTGCAATGGCAGGAATGGGTGGAGGAATGCCCGGAATGATGTAGTATTTACAAGAGCTTTCGGGCTCTTTTCCGTTTCTTTCTTCCCGATTTATCGGATAGAGAGAAGCGACACTATATAGAAAGACTGTTCATTTTTTGGGCAGTCTTTTTTGTTTTTTATCACTCTAGTAATTTTATTCGTGGTAATACGATAGTTTAGCCTTAACTTTGTAAAATAGTAGAATATGACATCAAAAGTTGTTTATTTAGGAGATTTAAGAACTGAATGTACACACATTCAATCAGGCACAAAAATAATTACTGATGCTCCTCTTGACAATCAGGGGAAGGGTGAAGCTTTTTCTCCGACAGATTTGTTGGCAACTAGTTTAGCGTCTTGTATGATGACCATTATGGGTATTTATTGCAAAAATCATGGAATTAATTTTGATTCCTGCACTGCAGAAATTGAAAAAATAATGGGCGTAAATCCTCGAAAAGTTGAAAAAATCATTGTTCATATGGATTTTACCGGAAATAAATGGGATTCCTCTACGCTTGAAAAAGTAATTATTGCGGGGAAAACATGTCCCGTTGCTAAAACTATTGAGGACTCAGTACAAATTGAATTTAATTTTTAAAAATGGAAAGAAAGGAAACATACAAAAGGAAAGAACGCAGTGATTTAATTTATGGTTTACATCCAGTTTTAGAAGCTATTAATGCTGATCGCGAGTTAAACAAAATATTAATTCAAAAAGGAATTAGTAAAGATGTTTTCCGCGATTTAAAAGAAGCATTGGCTGGTAAAGACTTCCAACTTCAATTTGTTCCTGTAGAAAAAATAAATTCGTTAACGCAAGGAAATCATCAAGGTGTTGTAGCATTTGTAACCCCAATTGAATATCAAAATATCGAAACACTTGTTGATGGCTTGCTAGCAGCAGAAAAAAAACCGTTTATTTTAGTGTTAGATCGCATCACTGATGTCCGTAATTTTGGTGCAATCGCTCGAACAGCTGAGTGTGAAGGCGTTGACGCTATTCTTATTCCTTCAAAAGGTTCTGCGCTTGTTTCATCAGATGCAATGAAAGCTTCTGCCGGAGCACTGAATCGAATTCCAGTTTGTAAATCTGATAATTTAAAGGATTCAATTTTTTATTTACAGCAAAGTGGATTGAGAATTGTAGCTTGTACTGAAAAAACTGCAGCGCCACTTTATGAGGTTAATTTACGAGGTTCTGTTGCAATTATATTTGGTTCTGAAGAAAATGGAATTACCCAAGATTTAATTAACATGTCA
>ENA-UOYL01000092-UOYL01000092.1-marine-metagenome-genome-assembly--contig:-NODE-92-length-37673-cov-3.862911_pt1 | contig 37673 bp, 34 predicted proteins | sample MGYA00238173_ERZ767189 | MGnify/ENA primary metagenome ERZ767189 (study PRJEB28943, sample SAMN06267163) | marine metagenome | isolation source: Columbia River Estuary | place: USA:Columbia River Estuary... | reverse complement strand
ACCGCTCCAACAGGCACTTCGTTTAGTGAAAAAGCTTTTTCAGCTTCTAACAATGCCTGCTGCATAAAATACGTCTCATTATATGGAGAAAGAAGGTTCAAACTGCGATTTATTTTAGTTAATTTGGGTGTAAATATCGCAATAAAAAAAGAAGGATTTATGTCAAATCTATTGCTTAATTTCGAAAATTACTTTTTTAAGCCTAAAAACAAATCCAAATCAATTAATAGATGTTAAAATTCAATTTACTTGCGGCTATATTCTTTCTGGCAATAAGTATACAAGCTCAAAAAAAAGGATTGCTTGAGAGAAAAAATATTAATATTGTCAAAAACGGACCTTATTTCGGCGTCCAAAAAGGGAAGTTTATAATAGCCGAATTAGGTGGAGAGCGGCAGTGGAAAGATTACCAGTTAAGAAAACCTAAAACCCATGCGCTCAACCTTGGATTCAATTATGATTTTACAAATGATGTCTTGGGCTATGATGTTGGATATTGGTATAAACCGAGCAATATCGGTTTTACTTATGGAGCAAATCTTCTTTTACGAACGGACTTTACTAATACAAAGGTTGGTTTTGCGCCAGTGATTGGATACAAAATATGGCAATTGCATGTTCAAACAGGGTATCAGTTTTTGTTAAAAACAAAAAGTACTTCATTCGAGACAAACACACTTTTTATAAGCTTGCGTTTTGTGCTAATTAATAATACAAAAATAAAAAAATGAAAACAAATGCTATTGTATTATCTAAAATAGGAAGTGCATCGCACGCTTTTTCGAACCAAGAAATTACCCTGCCAGCATTAAAACAAGATGAAGTATTGATTGATTCAGAAGCTTTTGGGTTAAATTATGCAGATGTTATGGCTAGAAGAGGATTATACAAAGAAGCTCCACCACTGCCTTGTGTAATTGGCTATGAATTGGTGGGTAAAATCATTGACGTTGGGAATAAGGAAGACCAGCATCTTATTGGGCAACGCGTATTGGCTTTTAGCCGTTTTGGGGCCTATGCGAAATTAGTGATTACGAAGCTCAACGCAATTATTCCCTTGCCCAATGCGAAAGCAGAGATCGCCATGGCTTTGAGCACACAAGCTGTAACCGCTTATTATATGTCGGATTATATATCTACTATTCGCAGAAACGACATCGTTCTCATTCATGCAGCAGCAGGGGGAGTTGGCTCATTGCTCATTCAATTATCAAAGCTAGCTGGCGCAATTGTTATCGCGAAAGTAAGTAGCGATGAAAAAGAAGAATTAGCAAAAAGGTTAGGAGCAGATTTCACAATAAATTATACTAAAAAACCATATGAAGTGGAAATTGAATCTATTTTAAAAGGGCGAAGATTAGACATTAGTTTTAATGCAGTGGGTGGCGCGAGCGTAAAGAAAGACATGCGACTATTGGGCTCTGGAGGTCGGTTGTTCCTCTTTGGAGGGGCTGAATTATTGAAGGGTCGATGGGGAATTTTCTCAAAACTATCGTTCTTGCGGAAGATGGGCATCATCTTACCTGTTGCATTAATGATGCGATCAAAAAGTATTTTGGGGGTTAATATGTTAAAAATAGCCGATAATAAACCTCATGTTATTGAAGCGTGTATGAAAGAGGTTATGGCTCTTTTCGAGAGTGGTAAATTAGTGCCTCAGGTAGGAAAAGTATATCATGTGGCCGATATTTCAGCGGCACACAATTATTTAGAAAGCGGTAAATCAACAGGTAAAATAACTGTTTTTTGGAATTAGTGCGAAGACTTTTTTAAGCTTTTAAACAAGCCGATAAGTTGCTTCCGGAAAAGAAACAAAATCAATAAATAGGGAATGATCATTAGGTACAGTATTCCGGTATTTATATTCGTTCCAAAGGCAGTTTCTTCCATTTCTAACCCTTGTTCAGCCATTAATTTACATTGAGAACAGCCCTGCCCGAATAGTTCCGTGCCAAAAAAGAGTAAGATTATGCCTAAAAACAAAAATTTATTTTTCATAAACCTATAATATTTACAAAGGTAAGCTTTAATCAAACAACACAAAATACTTATCTTTGTTCTAATGAAAGTATTTTTAGGTATCGTTCTAGTTTTTTATTTCGTATTGAGCTCATGTGAAAACAAAAAGGCTTTGCCCAGTGAAAAAGGAGCTTCCCTGGATAGTTTATTGCTTAAGTATCCCGATAGCGTTAATCTTCTGGTTAAACACGGTGAACTTGCATTGAATAACTTCAAATATGATATTGCTATAGCAGATGCGGCTAGAGCATTTCGTTTGGACAGTTCTCGTACTGATACAAGAATGTTATATGCAGATGCGATTTGCAACAATCCTGCTATTCAAAATGCGGATGTTTCAAAAGCACAATATCATTATAAAAAATTGATTGATAAAGAGCCTAAAAATGTTAGGGCACTCGTTGGAATGGCAAATACCTACAGTTTTCGACAAGATTATGATAATTCGTTTAAATACATCAATCAAGCACTAAAAATAAATCCAAGATATCGAGATGCTTATATTTTGAAAGGAAGTAATTATCGTATTTTGGGAAATGTAAAATTAGCGATATCCTCGTATGAAACAGCGGTTCAACAAGACCCTTCATTTTACGGTGGCTACCTTATGTTGGGGGCACTCTATGAGTCAGAAAAAAATTCCATTTGTATTGAATATTATACAACGGCAGCTCAATTGCAACCATCTAATCCTGATGTTTTGTATTCATTGGCTTATTCGAAACAAATTTTTGGAAAAGAAAAAGAAGCCACTCTTATTTACCGAAAAATGCTAAAACTCGATAATAAGTATTATGAAGCGAATTTTCAAATGGGGTACATCAAGCAATTTGTTGACGAAGACCTAGATAGTGCGCTATATTTTTACAATGCTGCCCTTGATATTGAGCCTCGCCATATCGAATCATATCACAATATAGGACTGGTATATGAGGATAAAAAAGATATCTCAAATGCTTTGCTTTCCTATGCTAAAGTATTAAAGTATAATCCTGACTTTGAGTTAACAAAAGAACGGGTTGCAGTTTTAAAAAAACAACTTTGAGGCATCAAGAGAAAATAGCGGTATTAATCGGCGATGTTGCTTTACCCTTGATAGGATTTTTCTTTTGGGATTGGGGGTTTTATTTTATTGCACTATATTTCTTAATCGATCAATTCGCTAAACAAGTTTTCCTGCTTCCACGGCTAGTTAGCGCTCAAGTAATTCTTCCCCAAAAAGCAATTATTTTCGCTAAAAGCATACTCCTTTTTATCTTTCAGATATTGATAATATTATTGATAAATTATCAGCTAAACCCTCAATTTAATCTATTTCAAGAAAGCATCAATTTTATAATGTATAAAGACATGGGCATTCAACAGGGGTTTATTTTAGTGCCCCTATTATTTACTGCGGAATGGCTTAAACTAAAAACAGATAATAAGGTCATAAAATCTTCAGAAATTAAACGATTCAAAATTAATCACGTTCTCAAACAAGCTCAAATATTACTTTCTATTTTGGGATTACTTTTGGGAATAATCAATTTTACGCTTATTCCTGAGCTTTTAGTGGTCTTTATTTTTCTTATTGGAATTGGCTTGACGGCATTTGTGCCAGTTGCTAAAAAGAATAAAGAAATGTAATTCCACACCATTTTGGTATAATTAGACAAAAAAATCACGTATTTTTGACCCAATATTCCATGAAAAAAATCAATCAATTATTAGAGAAGCGTGCTCTTTTATCACAAGGAGGTGGTGAGGAGCGAATAAAAAAACAACATCAACAAGGGAAATTAACAGCAAGGGAACGAATTATCTTGTTGTTGGATGAAGCTTCTTTTCATGAACTAGGCGCTTTAGTTGAGCATCGTGCGACTACCTTTGGTCTTGAAAATCAACGCGTACCTGGTGATGGAGTGATAACTGGTTATGGGACTGTTTTTGGTCGATTAATTTACGTATTTTCCCAAGACTTTACAGTACTTGGGGGTTCGTTGTCTGAAACGCATGCGGCAAAAATTTGTCGCTTGATGGACATGGCTATGAAGAACGGCGCTCCAATTATTGGCATCAATGATTCTGGTGGGGCTAGAATTCAAGAAGGTGTGGTATCTCTATCTGGATATGCCGATATTTTCTTCCGTAATACAAGGGCATCAGGGGTTATCCCTCAGATATCTGTTATTATGGGGCCTTGCGCTGGCGGTGCTGTTTATTCACCTTCCCTTACTGATTTCGTTTTCATGGTAGAGGAAACTTCTTATATGTTTGTAACGGGTCCCAATGTCGTTAAGACAGTAACTCATGAAGAAGTTAGTTCCGAAGATTTGGGTGGCGCAAAGACACATGCGGAAAAATCCGGTGTTAATCACTTTACGGCTTCTAATGATGTTGAGTGCTTGAAAAAAGTAAGGGATTTAATTTCTTACATTCCCCAAAATGCTTATGAAACAGCTCCTGTGCCCAGTGTTATTGAGTTCACTTCAGCTAAAACAAATCAGATAAAGGATGTTTTACCGGAAAATGCTAATATGCCATATGACTGTAGAAAAATTATTGATTGTATTATTGATGATCTTTCCTTTAGAGAGGTGCATATTGATTTTGCCAAAAATATAGTTGTTGGATTTGGTCGCTTGGAAGGAAAGTCATTGGGTATTGTCGCGAATCAACCGGCTTCATTAGCGGGAGTTTTGGATATTGATGCTTCTAGAAAGGCCGCTCGCTTCGTTCGTTTTTGCGATTCATTTAATATCCCTTTATTGGTTATTGAAGATGTTCCCGGATTTCTTCCTGGAACGGATCAGGAATGGAATGGAATTATTACGCACGGTGCTAAATTGCTCTACGCATTTGCGGAAGCAACGGTACCTAGAATTACTGTGATTACCCGAAAAGCGTATGGCGGTGCATACTGTGTAATGAATTCGAAAACCTTAGGTGCCGATTTAAATTTTGCCTGGCCAACGGCTGAAATTGCTGTAATGGGAGCAAAGGGAGCTGCTGAAATTATTTTCAAAAAAGAGATTTCTAGCGCCGATAATCCATCAGAAAAATGGTTGGAAAAGGAAGCGGAATATGCCGAATTGTTTGCCAATCCCTACCGTGCAGCTGAGCGGGGAATAATTGATGAGGTTATCTTGCCAGAGGAAACTAGAAGTAAGCTGATTGCTGGTTTTAAAATGCTTGAAAAGAAGGCGGAAAATTTACCTTATAAAAAACACGGGAATATCCCGCTTTAATAATAATCACTTGAAAATTATGAAAAAGTTAATAGAAGAATTTCCACAAAACATTAAAGATGCTATCCAAATTGGAAATTCGCATCATTTTACCAAACCAACAACTGAAATAAAAAACATTATTATATGTGGTTTAGGCGGATCTGGTATTGGCGCTAAGATTGTACAGAATTGGACGCAAGGTGAAATTATGATTCCAATCACCTGCGTTAATGAATATTCCTTACCTGCATTTGCGAATAAAAACACCTTGGTAATTGGTTGTTCGTATTCTGGAAATACGGAAGAAACGACGATGGCTATCGATGAGGCTCATGCCAAAGGTTGTCATATTATTGGTATTACAAGCGGAGGAAATCTGCAAGCATTTTGTGCCCAACATACCTATGACTGTATTATTGTTCCAGGTGGAAATCCTCCACGGAGTGCCTTGGCATTTTCATTGGTTCAGTTATTAAATTACCTCGCGAAACAAGGATTCATTTCATCGAACTGCATAGCATCGATATCAAAAGGGGCAGATACATTAGTGGCGGACATTGATTTTATTCAAGCAATCGGTCGAAAGTTGGCGGATTATTTATTTAATAAAGTAGGGGTGTATTATGCGGAGACAAAATATGAAGGTGTTATTGTGCGTGCTAGACAACAATTTAATGAAAACTCAAAGTATTTAGGGTGGCACCATGTTATTCCTGAAATGAACCATAATGAGCTCGTTGGTTGGGGCGGGGGAGATGAACGCTTTGCTCCTGTTTTCTTTAACACGACGGATATGCATCCGCGCAATAGCAAACGTTTTCAAATTTCCTTAGCCGCGATACAAAAGAAAACAGGAAGTGTTTTTGTTATTGATGCAAAGGGTGATAGCATAATTGAGCGTTCCTTGTATTTTATTCATATTGTGGATTGGGCATCGTTTTATCTATGTGAGCTTAATAAAGCAGACATTATGGACATTCAAATAATTGATTATTTAAAAGGCGAACTAGCTCAATTTTAATGGGTAAAAGTGAGGTAATCATTCATCGACTAGGACTTATTGACTATAAGCAAGCCTGGGATTACCAAGAAAATATATTCAAGGAAATTGTTGATCTAAAGATTAAAAATAGAAACGAAGACACGAATATATTGCCACAAAATCATTTGGTGTTTTGCGAACATCCTAATGTATATACCCTAGGCAAAAGCGGGAAAGAAGATCATTTATTGCTTGATAAGAAAGGCTTGCTGGATAATGATGTTTCATTTTATAAAATCAATCGTGGCGGCGATATAACCTATCATGGTCCAGGTCAATTGGTTGTATACCCAATTTTTGACCTTGAACAGTTTTTTACTGATATTCATAAGTATATGCGACTGTTAGAAGAGGCTGTAATTATGACCTTGCAAGAATATGGTATTATCGCACAACGAATGGAGGGACAAACGGGCGTTTGGTTAGGTGTGGGATCTATTCAGGTTAGAAAAATTTGCGCGATGGGTGTTAAAAGCTCTCGATGGGTAACCATGCATGGTTTGGGATTTAATGTAAATTCGGATTTACGGTATTTTGATCACATAATTCCTTGCGGGATTAGTGATAAATCTGTTACTTCAATGGCAAATGAATTGGGCGAAGAGGTGGATATGAAAGAATTATCGAATAAGCTTTTAGTCAATTTGGCGAACTTATTTGAATTTACTTATTAAGCAAGATGATGAAAAAGTTAGTTGTCTTAATCCTGAAAAAAACCGGCATAGTTCTTTTTTATACCGTGCTCTTATTAAATTTATTTATTTTATTTTCAGGGAAAACGTATTTGTATGAAGGCATATTTCAAACCTATCTTCACGGACGTTCTTCCCCGGGAATTTATGACCTCCCCAATTTCCATAAGCGTAAAATTAGCCAAAGCGCCTCCCCAATTCCATGGGCTATAAACACCGGAAACGATGCAATCAGCCTTTCTAAATCAGAAGAAGAATATCATCAGCAATTCGACAGTAAGGCTTTTATCATCTTGCAGAATGATACTATTATCTATGAGAAATATTGGGACGAGCACAGCATAGGCAAAGTATCAAACTCCTTTTCAATGTCAAAATCAATTATCAGTTTACTTATTGGTATTGCATTAGAAGAGAAAAAAATTAAAAATCTTGATGAGCCTGTATGGCATTATCTCCCTTCCTTCAAGGAATACGGACGGAAATCAATTACACTAAGACACCTATTATCGATGTCTTCCGGTTTTGAATGGAATGAAAGCGGATCTAATCCTTTATCGGAAAATGCTGAGGCATATTATACGGATGATTTATACGGTTTAATGATGCGGCAACGCGTTGCTGAGGATCCTGGTAAAGCGTTTATTTATCAAAGTGGCAATACGCAGGTACTTGGCCATGTGCTAGAAAAGGCTACGGGGGTTTCTTTATCAAATTATGCAGCAATAAAGCTTTGGGGCCCCTTGGGTGCAGAAAATCCTGCTTATTGGAGTTTGGATAAAGAAAATGGAAACGAAAAATCATTTTGTTGTTATTATGCAACGGCTCGGGACTTTGCTCGAATAGGTTCTTTGTTAGTAAATAAGGGAGTTTTTTCGGGAAAGCGAATTGTAAGTGAGGCTTACATGGATGAGGTTGTAAAATGGGGAGATTTAATAACGAAGGAAGGAATAAAGAATCAGCGTTATGGATTGCATTTTTGGGCCTACAAAAACGGATCAGAATGGGTTTATTATTGTATCGGATTTAAAGGCCAGTTTATCATTACGATTCCTTCTCGAAAGATTGTAATTGTGCGTATTGGAAATGTTCGAGATAGGGATGTTAGCGCAACAGATGTTTCTCTTTCCAATATAGGAATGACTAAGCAAAACTTAGTTTCTCAAATTGGGCACCCACGTGATTTGTTTGTGTATTTAAAAATGGTAAATAGGATGTTAAATCAAAAAAGCCAAAAGCGATGAAAGAAGGCATTTTAGGCCCAAAAGTGGAAGGTATTGAGGTACTCATACTTCTTGATAATGAAATTAATGCTGAGTATAATGTCTATCTATGGAATCGCAGAGAGGTCATTATTGAAGGGGTTATCATTACCAGTAACGGTTTTGGCGAACACCCAAGTACTGGAGAAAAGATAAAAACGGCTACTTTAAGGCATAGTTTAGAGGTTTTGCTTCCTAATGAAGTGGCAAAAATAGAAGCGATTATGCCGGACGTCTTCGGTCTTTATAATGAATATTGGGTGAGTTTCTGGGTGGATGAGGTCTTATATGACAAGCAATTTTTGTTTCCTCCGGAATCTATTATTCTTTCCAATTTTAACTACATGGAAGCGTTTCAAAAAAAGGGCTTGTTAGCACAATAATTAGTTCACTAGCGCTAAAATTTCTTTGATACTCATCACGCCGCTTTTTCGCCAGACAATCTCCCCAGATTGAAATAAAATAAGTGTTGGGACACTCCTTATCTTGAATTGATTTGTAATTTCTAGGTTTTTATCCACGTCTATTTTTACTATGCTGAGCGTATCCTTTCGTTGTATTTTTAGCTCGTCTAATATTGGAATCATAGTTCGGCAAGGCTTGCACCATGTGCCGTAAAATTCGACTAGTGTTGGAGTACTTGAACAAATTATCTTTTGAAATTTACCCATGTTGTTACCATAAAAAAGGCCAGCAGATCTGCTAGCCTTTTTTATACTTATGCGTTAAACCTTATTGCTTATCATAGATAGCCATGCACGTTCCCTGCCCACCGATTAGCGGAGTGGTGTTGTCATAGTTATAGGTAATTTGAATCTGTGTTCCTGTCGAATTCATAGTTCCTGTTCCTGAAAAGTTGATGTCACCTAGGGTGATATTTATTGTTTGAAGTGGAATGCTTACACTTGCGCCATTGATGGTTCCACTAGCTGTTCCTCCAACCAAATTAAAGAAATTGTCAATATCAATTGCATTGGCTGTAGCTCCAGTTATAATAGTTGGATCTGTAGCCAAAGGAAAGGCAGTTGCTCCACACGTTGAACTCACTACCCATGTAGGGCTAGTCCAGTTGTCGGCACTGATAATTACATTAACAGTTCTTTTTGCTGTTGTTGTACCATTTGCGTTGGTGGCTGAGTAATTTACAAAATAGGTGCCTACTGTTGTTACGTCAACCTGATTAGTTGTTGTAACTGTTACGGCAGAACCATCTTTATTTACAGCTGTTGCTCCAGCATCGGTATAAGTAGCACCAACATTAATCGTGACTGTGGGTGCGCCATTCAAGGTGATGTATGGTTTGTACAAACAAGATCCATCGTCTTTTTTTGCGATAGAATTGTAATTTGAAGCTGAGGCATCAGTACATCCTTTTTTCTTGCATGAGCCTAGAGAAAGTCCTATTATTACGATAGGTAAGATAAAGTATATATTTTTCATAGTTTTTATTTTTATCAAAGATATAACTAATTTTTTAAAAAATATAGCAAAAAAAAAAACGGCTTTAAACCGTTTTTTTTTTGCTTTAATCATTCTTGAATTACAAGCTCAATCGGTGTGCCCTTTACTAATAAGCCTTTAATTTTCGCTTCTAATTCCTCAGCTAATTCTGGGTTATCAAGTAAAATTGATTTAATTGAATCTCGACCTTGTCCTAAGCGAGTTTCTCCATAGGAGAACCAGGATCCGCTTTTCTTTAAAACATTAAGTTCAACACCAAGATCGATAATCTCCCCAATTTTGGAGATGCCTGTTCCATAAAGGATGTCAAACTCTGCTTTTCTAAACGGTGGAGCCACCTTGTTTTTTACGACTTTAACTTTTACACGATTACCTACAATTTCTTCACCATCTTTCAATTGTGTTGATCTTCTGATGTCTAATCTAATAGATGAATAGAATTTTAAGGCATTTCCACCGGTAGTAGTTTCAGGATTTCCAAACATAACACCTATTTTATCACGTAACTGATTAATGAAAATGCAGCATGTTCCGGCTTTGTTGATGGATCCAGTTAATTTCCGAAGTGCTTTTGACATTAATCTTGCTTGTAATCCCATTTGCGAATCTCCCATTTCTCCTTCAATTTCTGCTTTAGGTGTTAAGGCCGCTACTGAGTCGATTACAATAAGGTCGATTGCACCTGATCTGATTAGGTTATCTGCAATTTCTAATGCTTGTTCGCCATTATCAGGTTGAGATATTAATAGGTTAGCGATGTCTACTCCTAGATTCTTAGCATAAAATTGATCGAAGGCGTGTTCTGCATCAATAAAGGCAGCTATTCCGCCTTGTTTTTGTACTTCTGCTATCGCATGAATTGCTAAGGTTGTTTTTCCAGAAGATTCTGGGCCATAAATTTCCACCACTCTGCCTTTTGGGTATCCATTAATGCCTAATGCTAAATCTAAGGTTAATGAACCCGTAGGTATTACATCAACTTTCTCTACTGGTGCATCACCAAGTTTCATAACGGATCCCTTTCCGTATGCTTTATCTAATTTTTCCATTGTTAATTGAAGCGCTTTAAGCTTTTCTTCATTGATTTCTTTTTTTGCCATGTTTTTTAAGTAGTTAGTTTTTTAATTTTTGTCAAAGGTAATCGCCATAGGCCGTAAACTATTTACGATCTATTTAATTATTAAATAATTCTATAATTTCTTTGCTATGTTCTTTGGTATTTGGTTTTGTAATGATTGAAATAATTTCGCCTAATTCATTTGCTAAAAAGGTTGTTCTGTGGATACCATCGTAGGTTTTTCCCATGAATTTTTTTTCTCCCCAAACTCCAAAAGCATTGATTATTTCTTTATCGGTATCCGCAATTAAGGGAAAAGGCAAATCATATTTTTTTGTAAATTTAGCATGAGAACTAGATGAATCTGCACTTACACCGATTATCCGTATATTTTCTTCAAGCAGCAGTTCATAATTATCTCTTATGTTGCATGCTTGTGCCGTACAGCCAGGCGTATCATCTTTCGGATAAAAATAGATAACTGTTTTTTTTCCTTTATGATCAGCCAAATGTACTGTTTCTCCTAATTGATCTAGGCCATTTACTTTAGGTATTTGATTTCCGATTTCTATCATTTGCTTAAAAATTAATCGATTATTTGACGTTTAATTAATCAAAACTAATCATTATTTTCTTTCAATCAATTATTTTACTCTTTTTTTTAAATAATAGGGTGATTATTTTTATTTGCCTTGTCTGTAAAGTTCTTTTATTGGATTAATATTCTGACTCTTCTTCCACTGCCATAGGGCTTAGGTTGGTAATCAAATCGTCATATCTTTGCTTCAGTTTTTGCTTTTCAACCATAAGTTGGGTATTTTTAGCCATTTCAGCCTCAGCAATTTCACTTTCAAGAACACTTGATTTTTCAGTATAATTATCAATGGTATATTTTACAGCACGTGACAACCACATTTTTGTAAACTCATTACCAACATCATTTAAATAGCTATAAACCGCTAATGATTTCTCTTGTAGATCTATGCCTTGTCTAACAATAAATAAGGTATATGCAATCATTGCTGATAATTCATCTTCACCCTTGGGTTTATCTATTAAATTAAGTTTTTCTAAAAAAGGGTAATCTTCAGCAGTCCCAAAAGAACCCAAAATATCAGCCGCCTTGCTAGCTAGTTTCGCATTATTAATTTTTGTTAGGATTCTTGCTTGATTTAGGCCTTCTGTTGAATCAAGTCCCACCAGTTTTTCTACGGCTGTAGAAATTACGCTATAAGATTGATCATTGGAAATGATGTTTTTGCACAGGTTAATTAGCATTGTTTTATCGGAGGCGCTAATGTTTTTAATCGCAATTGAACGAACGCTTGATTTAGTATCCTTCAGCGCTACATTTTTAAGTATGTTTACGGCATCATCAGATAGTGTTTTATTGGCCGCGGTGTATACTTCTATTGCTTTCTTTCTAATAGCCCAATGTTTATCACTCATTGCATCAAAAATTAATTTATCAGTTGCGCTTGTTTTTCTTTTTGAGGCACGATTTAAAGCTGTTAATCTTGCTTTATATCTTTCGGAATGATAGTATTGGTGAACAAATTGATTAATGGGTTTATCCTCATAATATTTTCCTAAGAGCATTTGGTCTTCATCAAACAACATATTTCGCAATTCGCCATTAATTTTAAAGGTGAATGATTGCGCCAAGCTATCGATGATTATTTTTTCGGTTCTTTTACCATTAGCATCCCAAATGGCTATTTTTACTGGGATTCTAAAAACAGGGAAATTAGGTGTTTTCTGTTTCTGCATAATATGGAGTGTTACTGTATTGCTTTCCATATCGATGGTTTGATTAGTATGAATAATAGCATGTCCTTTGGATAAAAACCATTGGTCAAAAAACCAATTTAAGTCTTCTCCAGAAACATCTTCAAAAGCAAGCCTTAGCTGATGAACTTCGGCAGTTTTATATTTATTCGATACTAAATAATTATTTAGTCCCTTAAAAAAGGCATCATCACCTAAATAAGACCTGAGCATGTGTAAGATTCGCCCTCCTTTATTATAGGAATGGCCATCAAACATTTCCTCTTTATCACCATGTCCAAACCAAATTAAATTATGGTACCCTTGATACATGGCAGATTCAAAATAGCCCTTTGCCTCACTTTCTGCTTGATAATCTGCTTCATCAAGACCATAGCGATATTCATCCCACAAGTATTGTGCATAATTAGCAAAGGATTCATTGAGGGGTAAGTTTGCCCATGATTCGCAGGTAACCAAATCGCCAAACCAATGATGAAACAATTCATGCGCTATAGTAGATTGATCGTTATTATCTAATAATTCACGGTCTGTTTTATAAACGTAATCGCCAAAAATGACTGCTCCTGTATTTTCCATTGCACCGGAAACATAATCTCGAACGACGATTTGAGAATACTTATCCCAAGGGTAATCCACCCCTAAACGATCTGAAAAATACTTAATCATGGCTGGGGTTTCTCCAAAAATAGCGCGAGCATCTTTTTCAAATGAAGGCTCTACAATATAGTTAACGTCCATTTTCGTCCCATTCTGACGGGTATAGGAATCTTTCACGGTTACAAATTCTCCAACTGCCATCATGAATAGATAAGGAGCATGCGCTTGATCTTGTTTCCAATGATCTGTTCGAGTACCATCTTCATTTTGCTTGCTGCTCAATAATTTCCCATTGGACAAGGTGCTATATTTCTTATCAACAGTCATAAAGATTTCTTGCGTCGTTTTCGCATTTGGCGCATCAATAGTTGGAAACCAAACTGAATTTGCTTCGGTTTCTCCTTGTGTCCAAATCTGAGGCATTTTGTCTTTATTTTCCCCTTTAGGATTAATAAAGTAGAGGCCTTTATCAGAGGTAATTGCAGCGCTTCCGCTCGTTTGCCGCTCATCAGGTTTCGCAACATACTCTATTGTAACAGTAAACACCTCATCTTTCTTGTATGTTTTTCCTAAATTAATAGATAGTTTTAGGCTATCGCGGTAGGTATAAACTAAGGGAGAGCCATTTAATTCTACTTTTAATATATCCATTCCTTTTGCATCTAAGACTAAACTATCGGAGGGATAGAAATGCTGCTTAGCACTAATTGTTGCCCTTCCGTTCATCCGTGATTGCGCCCAATTAAATCGAACTTCTAATTTGGTGTGAATTAGATCGGTTAATAAGGTTCTGGATGGCTTATAGATTCCTCGAACGCTTGTTTCCTCTTCCTCTGCAAAATCCTCATAAATAGGAAACCTATCATCCAGATACATACTATCTGAAATTTCGCTAAAATCTTCCTCGGTGAATTCGGCATCAACTTCGATAGCTTCACTGGTTTTACAAGCGACAAGAGCGCATAGCATTAATGTAATTAAAAGGTATTTTGTCATGTGATATAAATTTATGAATTTCAATATTAGTGATTATTTTTAGTTGAGCTCTTATTCAGACCATAATAGTTCCTCATCGCTTCTTTTTTTTGTTAATTTCGCTGAAAACAGCTTAGATGATTACCATTACCGACTACGATTTTAAGGGAAAGAAGGCAATAATTCGAGTAGATTTTAATGTTCCATTGGATAAATTAACATTAAATGTACTAGATGATAAACGAATTAGAGCTGCTTTACCTACCATTAAGTATATTTTAGGGAATGGTGGCGCTGTAATTTTAATGTCGCATTTTGGACGTCCAAAAAACGGGTATGAGCAACAGTATTCCTTAAAAAACATCTTAGCATGCATTTCTGAATTAGTAGGTTTACCGGTTCAATTTGCTTCGGATTGTATTAGCGATGAGGCAATAAGTCAATCTAAATCATTACAGCCAGGTGAAGTATTGTTACTTGAAAACGTCCGATTTTACAAAGAGGAAACGGCAGGATCGATCGAATTTGCACAAAAACTATCAAGTTTAGGGGATTGTTTCGTAAATGATGCTTTCGGCGCAGCGCATCGCGCTCACGCAAGTACAACTCAAATTGCATCTTTTTTTCCAACCGACAAAATGATGGGTTTTTTGATGAAAGCAGAAATAGAAAACGCGCAGAAAGTTCTTACTGATGGTAAAAAGCCATTTACTGCCATTATTGGCGGAGCAAAGGTTTCAGATAAAATTTTAATCGTGGAAAACCTCCTGTCTATAGCCGATCACATTATTATTGGTGGAGGCATGGCGTATACTTTTATCAAAGCATTAGGGGGTAATATAGGAAACTCAATATGTGAAGTAGAACGTATTCCCATCTGTTTAGCCATTATCGAAAAGGCTACCCTAAATGGTGTGCAAATCCATTTGCCCATTGATTCGGTAATAGCGGATGAATTTTCGCCCACTGCTAAGGTAAATATGTGTTTGAGCAATGATATTCCTGACGGATGGATGGGCTTAGATATTGGAGAAAAGTCAAGCCGTGAATTTGAAAACGTCCTATCCAAAAGCAAGACAATCTTATGGAATGGCCCAATGGGTGTATTTGAAATGGAGTCTTTTTGTGAAGGCACAAAATCGATGGCTTCGGCTGTTGCTTCAGCAACGAAGAATGGATCATTTAGTCTAATTGGGGGTGGAGATAGTGCTGCAGCGGTTTTAAAGTTTGGTTTTGAGGATGAAGTAAGTTATATCAGCACAGGAGGGGGTGCGCTATTAGAATATTTTGAAGGAAAGGAATTGCCGGGCATTACTGCCTTAGCTTCTTAAAGAAGCTTGATTAAATCAACTAATCGGTTTGAATAACCCACTTCATTATCATACCACCCAACTACTTTCACAAGATTATTAAAGACCAAGGTGAGTCCACCATCGAATACACAACTATTGGGATTGCCAATTATATCAACGGATACTATGGGATCTTCTGTGTAGGATAGAATTCCTTTTAAGTTACCTTCTGCTGCATTTTTCATTGCCGCGTTGATTTCTGCCACACTAATTTTTTCCGTGGTAACAAGAGTAAGTTCCGTCATTGAACCATCACTAACTGGAACACGAACGCTTCCTCCGGTAATTTTACCATCGAGCTCAGGGAATATCTGTGTTATTGCTTTCGCCGCTCCTGTTGAGGTTGGGATAATTGACATACTTGCAGCGCGAGCTCTTCTTAAATCTTTATGGGGTGAGTCGTGTAATCGCTGATCCGATGTATAGCTATGAATGGTTGAAATATAAGCAACGTCTATTGGAAATAATTCCTTTAACACTTTGATCATCGGTGCAGAATTATTGGTTGTACAAGATGCATTTGAAATGATCAAATCGTCCTCGTTTAATTCGTGCTCATTAACCCCTAAAACGATACTTTTTATATCCTTATCGGCAGGTGGCGCCGACAAGATCACCCTTTTCACTCCCGGCTTTAAGTGTTTAGATGCGTTTTCTTTGGTTAAAAATAGACCTGTAGATTCTAAAACGTAAGCCACATTGTGCGCTGACCAATTGATATCTGCTGGGTTTTTTTCATTGATAAAATGTATCTTTTTCCCATTTGAAAAATGAAGAGAATTTCCTTCAATGGTAAAGGGTAGATTAAGTCCTCCGTGGATACTATCGTATTTTAGCAAATGCGCTAACGTATTCACATCGGCCAAATCATTAACAAGCGCCACCTCAATGTTTGGGTCTAAAAGAGCTAGACGAGTAAAACAACGTCCAATTCTACCAAAACCATTAATCCCTACAATTTTCATTAGTTACTTTTTTACAAAATTACAAAAACGCCTTAATAAATAAGTAAACATCGAATTAAGCTCTTTGTTTGCTGGAATTATCTTAATTGTAGAACATAACTTAACTAGTTCGCATTTCGAATGATATTGCTCTTTAGTTAAGCGATAAATATGGGGAGAATCAGTATTTAACGTAAACGAAGCCGTGCTTCTCAACATCAATACCGCCATCAAAAGTTGCGTTTATTTTATAAAAATAAGTGCCTTCTTCTACTAATTTTCCATCTTGGGTTTTTCCATCCCAACCCCCAGCAGGATCAGTATAGGTGTAGATAGTATTTCCCCAACGATTTAAAATAAAACATTCGAATTCGGCGATGCCATTGTAGTCGACATTGAATATATGGTTGCCTGCCAAAGATGATAACACAATAATATTAGGAACTTCTATGTCACAAGGTTTGATGGTGACTAGAGAAAAGTCGGTATAACTATGGCAAGTGTTAGACATTGTTACCGAATATTGTCCGGGTTGATCAACCACGATAAGGTTAGTTGTATCTCCGGTATTCCATAGCAATTCAAAGGTAGGATTGTAGCCTTGTTGCAAACTTCCAGAGTTGATCGTGGCAGCAATCAAGTCTATACTTGCTCCATTACAAATAGCGGAGTCCAAAATATCTGTGTAAACATATGGTGGAAATTCAATTTCGGCAGTCAGTACATTTTGGCACGCATTGTCGGTAAAAGAAACGGTATATATCCCTGGAGTTGTGGTTGATATAATGGGGTTGGCTCCAGTTGTATTTGAAAAGTGGACAGCTGTATCTGCGGCATTCCAAACTCCGCCACTATAGGAGAAGGTGTTGCTTACTTGATAAAATAAATTACACGCAATGGTGTCGCTAAAAATAGCCGGCAAGGGCAACACCTCCAGCGTTACTGTGGTGTCGTAACTGCAGCCAAAATCATCTACCACATTGTAAGTGTAATAAGTAGTGCCAGAAACCAAGGGTTGAATCACAATGGCGGTATCTAATTGACCAGAAATTATGGTGGGGTTATTTGACCAGAAATCACTAACAATAGTATTTTGATAGCCCTCGGATTCAGGGTAAAGAGAGGCATTAAAGTAAATTCCCCACTGAAAAATATATCCATCATCAATTCCTTGGTTATCTTGCACGGTGATGGTCCAATTGCCATTTACCGGACAGCCGATAAAACCATTAAAGTCGCCATCTGGGAGGTAGATTCCATTGGGGTTCATAGAAGGAAACCCATAGTCGTTTGTAATCCAATTTCCTGCAGCATTTTCGGTACAGATGGTACCAAAGGTGGCAAGTGTTGGCGAAAAGCAATACGACCAGACTGGAGCTCCAGGCGCGCCGCCATCTAAATTGGTGTCGTTGCCCAAAAAGGTTCCAATACCATTTCCGCAACCGCCAGGCACCAATTCTGTCCACCCAAAGGGGGTTTGGTTATAGGCATTCATCAGTGAAACAATGGTTCCATTAGGACATGTTAAGGCAATTTCTAAATCACCAATATAAGAATGCTCGATATCTAGACACAGTTGATCGAAATCGCCCGCACTGGTGATAGTTGTGGAGTCGTCAAATCCAGATATGGCAATGTTGGTTTGGTATTGTACCCCACTTCCATCGGGGAGAAAGGTTAATCCTGCGAAAATTCCACCGATTTCAAATTGACCAAAAGGGATGTCAACCCCAACGGTATCTTGAGAGGTGACCCCGCCAATAAGTAAGGTGTTTTGACCTAAACAAACGGTATCTTGAAATGGTCCTGTTCCTGCGAAATTGGGGAGTTGCGATACGCGGACTTTTGCTGTAATTCGTTTAATTTGAGGAAAAATATCGGTTACCCTTAAGTCTACAAAGTAACCAGCTCTGTTGGGTGGGGTAAACCATACAGAATCGTTGTTGAATTGACCAACACCACCAATGGTCCATTGGTAAGCACAATTGTTTGGATTTTGAGAGTAGCCTGTATTAGTTACTTCAAAAGCATAGGGGAAAGCGGGATCTGCCACAAATAATATTGAGTCTCCAAAACAAACATCTACATATCCTGTATCTGCAGGATTTAGCGCATCGGGTCCTGAACCATTCACATAAGCGTGCATGTGAGGAAAAAAGGGTTGTTGGGGATTGCCACATGCTACATTGGCGTCCCAACCTGTGCCTTCAGAAGCACCATTTGATTTAAACTTCAGTGTTAAGCAACCGCTGGGATTATTTTGAAACGAGGCTTGAACAAAAAAGCCATTTGGATTAGTCCCTGAATTGTATGCTCCTAGCAAAGGTGAGGCAATGGATGGACCATCGTAAACATAAAGCGTATCAGTGGGGTGCACATCGAAAGTGAATCCAATGTTTGTTGCAAAAACGATGGAAACCTTTGAGCCTTGAGTAAGGTCTGGGCAAAAGGTAATTACCTCATTCATATTGGATGCGTAATTGGCAGGGCCATCTGAAAAATTCGTTCCCCCGGCAGGTGGGATAATCGCAGAGCAATTTAAGGGATTACTCGTCGGATAGTCTGGCCCTGTCAATAAAATCTGAGAATTTAACGAGAACCCAAGGATGATGGTAAGTGCGGAGAATATAAATTGCTTCATCTGATTATTTTATAGGTTTAGATGCGTTTTGCTTCATTTCATATTGGAGCATGAAAATCGACTTAACGGCAACAATGACTTCAGGATTTTCATTTCTAAAGTATTGGTTATAGGGTAAAAGCTTTACGCCGAAATCCGTAAAATGAATTGAATGTGCTGCAATAGGAAGCGCGGAAGTTTCTTTTCCTCCGTTATTATTTACATTAAAAACGGCATGATCGTATGCATAGAAAAGAATATCAAGGCTGCCGTATTCCTTTTTGAAGGATTCTAATTCTGATTTAGAGTATACATTTTTCAACTCCTTTAGAAGTTTTTTAGACGATACTTGAGCCTGAGTTGTTAAGCCTAAAAATAAAAGGCTTATAAAGAGTAATATTTTATTCATAATTTATTTATTTGGTAGCAAAAGTAGCGAATTCGACGATAGTTTTCCTTGCATCAAGTTTATAGACCATTTTTTCGTTGAAAAGTTGCACATATTGTTCATTTTTTATTTCAATAGTGCTGCTTAATTAAACTTAGCTTTGTCCGAAAGATAAAAATAAAGAAATGGATAACAATAAACTAGTAGAAATTGCCTCGCAAGTAAGGAGAGATGTACTTAGAATGGTTCACGCAGTAAACTCTGGTCATCCTGGAGGATCACTTGGCTGCGCTGATTTTTTATCCTTTCTCTATTTTGAAAAACTACGGATTAATGCTGAAAACTTTTCAATGGATGGAAAGGAAGAAGACTTGTTTTTCTTATCAAACGGCCATATATCACCAGTTTGGTATAGTGTTTTGGCTCGGTCAGGATATTTTCCAGTTTCTGAGTTGGCAACATTTAGACGCCTGTCATCACGCTTGCAGGGCCACCCGTCTACAGACAAAAAGTTGCCAGGTATTCGAATGGCTTCTGGTTCTTTAGGCCAAGGCTTATCGGTAGGAATCGGCGCCGCGATTTCAAAAAAACTTAATCAGGATACTAATTTAGTATTCACTTTGCACGGTGATGGCGAACTTCAAGAAGGCCAAATTTGGGAAGCGGCAATGTATGCTTCCGCAAATAAGGTTGATAACATCATTGCGACAATTGATTTTAATGGCAGGCAAATTGATGGTGATTTAGACGATGTTTTACCACTTGGCAATCTGTCTGAAAAATGGAAAGCTTTTGGTTGGGAAGTGCTTGAAATGGATGGGCACAATTTCAATTCAATTCGTAGCGTTATGGATTCAGCAATTAGCTTGACGGGTAAAGGCAAACCAATTGTTATTATAATGAAGACAGAAATGGGTCAAGGCGTTGATTTTATGATGGGCACCCATAAGTGGCACGGTTCTGCGCCTAATGATCAACAATTAGAAGCGGCATTAGAGCAACTTGCAGAAACCTTAGGCGATTACTAATATGAGATATTTTATACTCGTTCTCTTTTTTCCACTGCTTTGCGCTGCACAGCAAGAAAGAACAACGCGTATACTTTTTATTTTAGATGCTTCGAATAGTATGAATTCAACCTGGGGTAAACAAACTCGATTAGTTGGCGCAAAAGAAGTATTGATTCAAGCTATGGAAATGTTCAAGGAGGTTCCGAATACCGAAATTGCCTTACGTGTTTATGGTCACCAAGTTCCAATTACGAATGACATACAAGATTGCAATGACACCAAATTGGAAGTCCCTTTTAGCATTGGAAATATTGACATAATAAAAAACAAAATACGTGGCCTCATTGCTAAAGGAGCCACACCAATTGCAAGGTCTTTAGAAGCAGCGGCAGGTGATTTTCCTGACACGCTATCCCGGAATGTAATTATCTTAATTACCGATGGCTTGGAATCTTGCGATAATAATCCCTGCGTAATTGCAAAAAAACTTCGGGAAAAGGGCGTTAAAGTAACTCCTTTTGTCATTGGATTGGGCATGGACCTCAGTTATTTAGAAAATTTCGCTTGCATAGGATCCTATTCTGATGCTGAAGACAAGGATTCCTTTAAAAGTGTATTAACCACGATTATTGAAAAAATATTAACACGAACAACTGTTCAAATTAACCTAAATGATAGCTTTAAAAAACCAACAGAAACCAATGTGACATTGTTTCTTTACGAAGCTGGAACAGAGAATTTAAAATACACTTTTACCCATACCATTAACAGGTATAATAATCCAGATACACTTGTCATTGATCCTAATTTCACTTACGATTTAATGGTTAATACATTGCCTAAAATAGAAAAGAAACAAATTTCTATAGTAAGAAATACGCACAATACGATTCAAATAGATGCTCCTCAGGGATTTTTGAAATTTACCGGAACAACAGCAGTTGCCGTCAGAGTAATGGAAAAGTCAAAATATGAAACGATTAATTTGCAGTTGACAAATAGCCAAGATAAGTACTTAGTCGGCGTTTATGATATAGAGATTTTGACTTTGCCAAGATCTTATCAACGAATAGAAATTTCCCAAAGCAAAACGACCACTGTAGCGATAACCTCGCCGGGCACATTAGAACTTAAATGCATTAAATATAATGTAGGACAAGTTTTTGTCGATAAGGGTAATGGTTTATTTGAATGGGTATTTAATTTAGATGAGAAATTATTATCTTCTAAATATGTCCTTCAGCCAGGCAATTATAAAGTAGTATATCGTCAAAAAGATCAAAAATCAACAGGCTATACAGTAGAAAAGAAATTTAAAATAGAATCCACAAAAAAAATACTTTTAACTCTATAAAATATGGAAATAGAAATACTTGGTCATAAGGATACTCGCTCAGGTTTTGGTGAGGGTCTAGCAGAATTAGGCAGAACAAACCCTAACGTTGTAGCTTTATGTGCTGATCTAACAGGGTCATTGAAAATGGATGCCTTTTTGAAAGAAAATCCAGATCGATTTTTTCAAATTGGTATTGCCGAAGCAAATATGATGGGAATTGCTGCAGGGATGACAATCGGTGGAAAGATACCTTTCACAGGTACTTTTGCTAATTTTTCTACTGGTAGGGTTTATGATCAAATTCGGCAATCAATAGCTTATTCTCAAAAGAATGTAAAAATTTGTGCCTCTCATGCAGGATTGACTTTAGGGGAAGATGGTGCAACCCATCAGATATTAGAAGATATTGGAATGATGCGCATGTTACCCAACATGACCGTTATAGTGCCGGCAGATTTTAATCAAACAAAACAAGCAACAATTGCAATTGCAGACCATCAAGGTCCAGTTTACCTTAGGTTTGGTCGTCCTGTGATGCCTATTTTTATCAAACCTGATGCACCTTTTATTATCGGCAAGGCCGATGTCATCAAAGAAGGGAATGACGTAACAATAATTGCTTGTGGGCATTTGGTGTGGAAATCAATTGAAGCGATTAAAACATTGGAGGAGCGTGGAATATCAGTTGAATTGATAAACATGCACACGATAAAACCCTTAGATGAAGCAGCGATTTTAGCATCTGTTGCCAAAACAAAATGTGTAGTAAGCGCTGAGGAACACATGATTAATGGTGGTCTAGGAGAGGCAATTTCACAAGTTTTATCAAGAAATCTGCCTGTTCCGCAAGAGTTTGTAGGCGTTGATGATTCTTTTGGTGAGAGTGGCGCGCCAATGGAGCTTATGACCAAATATGGGATTGACACCCAAAATATTATTTCGGCAGTACTTAAGGTCTTGGATAGAAAGGGTTAATTATACGCCATTTAGTAGTTCAAGGTATTCCTTTTCGTTTGATACAGGTGGAAAACAACTCCCCTTAGCACAGATATAGATGCCTTTTTCACCCTGGGAAAATTCCGATGAAATTTCAGAATGATACGATAAAATTACTCGTTCTGGGGGATATACAGGGTGTTTATTTAAGTTGTTTGGCAATTTCTCAAGGCAGCTTATTTCTACCGCCCCTTTTAACTCCATTAAATATAAAATGCCCCAATTGGAATGCCCTGGTCCATAGCCCTCCATTTCTTCACATGTATTTGCTAACATTTGTTGCGCATACCCAATCCAATTTTCATTTTTAAAATAATGACCCATTATCCAGAAATTTTTAGCCATAACTGAATTGCTTGCTGGAATTACGTTGTCGTGTAATTCCATCTTTCTCGCAATGAGCGTATTCCCTTCATTCGTAAAATAGCACATTTTACTTTCAGGATGCATAAACTCTTTTTCGACGGTTTTCGTTAATTTTTCTGCTGTAAGCAGCCACTTACTATTTTTAGAACTTTTATAAAGCTTAATGAACGCATCAATAGTACAGGCATAATCTTCTAGAAAGCCACTTATGGTAGCTTTACCCTTAGCAAAACTATGGAAAAGCTGGTCGTTTTTGTCCATTTGAACCGTAAGGATCCATTGACCAGTTTGCTCAGCAGTGTTAAGGTAAGCGTCATTATCAAAGGTGTTATATGCTTGGCATAGGGCTGAAATGAGCAGGGCATTCCAAGAAGTAAGGCACTTATAATCTAAACCGGGACGCACTCTTTTTTGTCGATGAAACAGCAAGTTTTCATTAACTTCTGCGATTTTATTTTTTAAATGACTGTTTGTCCAAGTCATTTCTTCTGCAAAAACTTGATCGCTCTTTCGTTTCAGTAAAATATATTTACCTTCTTCCCAGTATCCATCTTCATTTATTGAATAATATTTTTCAGCCCAATGAAAGTCCGCGCCGAGTATTTTTTCCAATTCCTCTTTGCTCCAACAATAAAACCGACCTTCTTCCCCTTCGCTGTCGGCATCTAGTGCACTATAAAAACAACCATCATCCGAGCGCATTTCTCGATTCAGCCATTCAATTGTTTGCTCAACAATTTGTTGATAACAAGGATCCCCAAAAATCTGATAAGCCATCGTATATAATTCGATTAATTGGGCATTATCATAAAGCATTTTCTCAAAATGGGGCGCCTTCCACAAGACATCAACGGAATAGCGAGAAAAACCACCTCCAATTTGATCAAAGATCCCGCCTTGCCCCATCTTATTCAGGGTGAGCTTAACGTGATTTGTTACTTCGTTGTGATTAAATAACTGACTATAATAGAGAAGGAAAAGATAATTATTTGGCAATGGAAACTTAGGAGCTCTTGCCGAACCACCTTCCTTATGGTCAAAATTATTCTTCCAAGTGTCGATGGTATTATGCAGTATGTTTTCGTCTAATTGTTGAGGTAATACAGGCTTAGTAATCAATTCACTGGATTGAATACCTTCCTCAAGCTTGCTTGCAAACTCTAACATTCTTGCAAAATCATTCTGTTGAGTTTTAACCAATGCAGCCATTACCTCCAACCAATTCTCTTTAGGAAAATAAGTTCCCCCATAGATTGGTCTTCCGTCATCCAAACAAAAACAATTTAATGGCCATCCACCCTTCTGTGTCATAAGGTGAAGGGCGCTCATATACACTTGATCAACATCAGGCCTTTCTTCACGGTCCACCTTGACATTAACAAAGTATTCATTCATAAATGCCGCCACTTCATCATCTTCAAAACATTCTTTTTCCATCACGTGGCACCAATGGCAAGCCGAATAGCCAATACTAATTAAGATTAATTTACCTTCTTTTCTTGCCGTTTCAAATACTTCGTTAGACCAAGGCACCCAATTTACAGGATTGTTAGCATGTTGCAATAAATAGGGAGAGCTTTGATTGGCTAATTTATTTTTTGAGCGCTTCACAAGATGATTTAAGAATGAATTTTTCGGATAATACCGCAAGCAAAAATAATAATTCTGAATACATGGAATTAAAAGTGAATACAATCTTTGACACAATAATTATTTATTGAGTTTGCTAAAGGTATTTCAGTGACTCAATACATGCTTAAGGATAATAAATTAGAAAATCCTTGACAAATGGGGGTGAGATAGTGTATCTTTGCAAGCATTTCAAAAATGCCCCTTAAAAAATAGATATGAGTAAAATGAAATTATCAGAGTTTAGCTTTGATTTACCAGATGAGTTGATAGCAGAATACCCAGCAGATAATCGCGATGAAGCAAGGTTAATGGTCATTCATCGAAAAACTGGAAAAATCGAGCATAAATTATTTAAAGATGTTTTATCTTATTTTAGTGAAGGTGATGTGATGGTAAGGAATAATACGCGTGTTTTTCCTGCCCGAATGTATGGCAATAAAGAAAAGACGGGGGCTAAAATCGAAGTTTTCTTATTGCGCGAATTAAATCGCGAAAGTCTTTTATGGGATGTTCTTGTTGATCCAGCAAGGAAAATCAGAATTGGCAATAAATTGTATTTTGGCGAAGATGATTCATTAGTTGCTGAGGTAATTGATAATACAACTTCTCGTGGTCGTACCCTGCGATTTTTATTTGATGGGCCTTATGAGGATTTTAAAGCCAAAATCACTGAATTTGGTGAAACACCATTACCGAAATACATTAAAAGAGCTGTCGAAGAATCAGATGAAGATCGTTACCAAACCATATATGCAAAAGAAGAAGGTGCTGTTGCAGCGCCAACTGCAGGGCTACATTTTTCTAGAGAATTATTAAAAAGATTAGAAATTAAAGGAATTAATTTTGCTGAGGTAACCCTTCATGTAGGTCTTGGCACCTTTCGATCTGTAGAAGTGGAGGATTTAACTAAACATAAAATGGATTCAGAACAAGTCATTATTTCTGAAGAAGCGGTAAGAATTGTAAATGAGGCGAAGAAAAACAAGAAAAGAGTTTGCGCTGTAGGAACAACTTCTATGCGTGCCATTGAAACATCCGTTTCTACTACTGGTGACTTGAAACCTTTTGATGGATGGTCGAATAAATTTATTTTTCCTCCTTATGATTTTTCGATAGCGGATAGTTTAATAACGAATTTTCATACGCCACTTTCAACCTTATTAATGATGATTTCTGCATTTTGCGGGCACGAATTAATGATGAAGGCATATCGTGAAGCGATTCAAGAAAAGTATCGATTTTATTCGTATGGTGATGCCATGTTGATTTTATAAATCAATCACAAATTTTTAGAATGTAGTTGGTCTTTTTCCCTTTTCCTAAAAGGATGAATTTACCTTGTATTAAATCCTTATTTGTTAGTACAAAGTCTTCGATAACCTTCTGCTTATTAACAGAAATTGCATTGGCCTTCAGTTCTCTACGAGCTTCTCCATTAGACGATAGGAACCCGGATTTTGAGCATAGCGCGTCAACAATAGTTAAGCCATTTTCCAGTTCAATTTTGGAAATATCTACCTGCTGAACGCCTTCGAAAATAGTTAAAAAATCACGCTCATTTATGTCCATTAACTCTGCTGTAGTCGAATTTCCAAATAATATTTTCGATGCCAGAATAGCATTTGCTAAATCATCCTCTCCATGGACTCTCAAGGTAATATCTTCGGCCAGCGCTTTTTGCAATATTCTCACGTGTGGTTCGGCTTCATGAAGGCTAATTATTTCATCAATTTCTTTTTCCGTTTTTAGTGTGAAGATTCGAATGTAATTTGGCGCATCTGCATCACTCGTATTTAGCCAAAACTGATAAAATTGATATGGGGATGTCTTCATTGGATCAAGCCATACACTTTCCCCTTCGGTTTTGCCGAATTTTGTCCCATCTGCTTTTTTGATAAGAGGAGTGGTTACTGCATAGGCCTCATTTCCCGATTTTCGTCGAATCAATTCAGTTCCTGTCACTATATTTCCCCATTGATCTGATCCTCCCAATTGTAAGATGCAATTTTTATGTTGGTTGAGGTAATAGAAATCATACCCCTGAACTAACTGATAGCTAAATTCAGTAAAAGACATGCCTGTCTCTAGCCTTGATTTAACAGAATCCTTTGAGAGCATATAATTTATCGAAATGTGTTTACCCACATCTCGGATAAAATCTAAAAAAGAAAAATCCTTAAACCAATCGAAGTTGTTAACTAATTCTGCTGCATTTTCACCACGTTCAAAATTTAAAAACTTCTCAAGTTGTTTTTTTACGCAGGCCACATTATGATTTAAGGTTTCGGCATTCAATAAATTTCGCTCCTTTGACTTTCCGGAGGGATCTCCAACCATTCCTGTTGCCCCGCCAACCAATGCAAATGGTTTATGTCCTGCACGTTGAAAATGAACTAAGGTCATGATTTGTACCAGATGCCCAACATGAAGTGAATCGGCAGTAGGATCGAATCCGATATAGCCAGCAGAGACCTGCCTATTTAGCGCTTCTTCTGTACCGGGCATGATATCATGTATCATTCCTCTCCAACGTAATTCAGCAATAAAATTAGACGGCATTATTTATTTGGTTAAGTTTCTAAACACTTCTTCAAGGGTTTTCTTTTCGATATTTAAGGTTAAAATAAGCCACCCTTCTTTTTGCGCATGCAGCGATATTACTTTCTTCAAATCAATTTTTTGATCAGTAGATACTAACCATGCATTTTTGACAGCTTCCACTTTTTTTACTCCTGCAATTTTAGCTAATTGCGTTTTGGAAACAACCTGATCGAATTCAATATAAATTGTTTGCTCTTCATTTGTATCTTGTAAGCTTAGTGCTTTGTCATTTGCTACAATACGTCCTTTATTTATAATGACCAAACGATCACAAATAGCTTCAGCTTCTTGCATGATGTGCGTAGAGAACATCACAGTTTTCTGCTTGCCAATGGTTCGGATTAGTTCGCGAATTTCCACTAATTGATTAGGGTCTAAACCAGAGGTTGGTTCGTCTAGAATTAACACTTTTGGATCGTGAATGATTGCTTGAGCTAAACCAACTCGTTGCCGATATCCTTTAGATAAGGCGCCAATTTTTTTATTTTGCTCAATGCCTAAACCAACAGCATCAATCATTTCATTCACTCTGCTTTTTACCTTTTTTATTTTATAAATCCCTCCAACAAATTCAAGGTATTCTTTCACATACATGTCGAGGTATAAAGGGTTGTTTTCTGGCAGATACCCAATCAACTTTCTTGCTTCTAAATTATCTACATCTACTTTTAGACCACAAACTGTCACCTCGCCTGAATGGGAGGGGATAAATCCTGTAATTATTTTCATCGTGGTCGATTTACCTGCTCCGTTTGGACCGAGAAAACCAAGGATTTCCCCTTGCTTAACAGAGAACGAAACATCGTTCACAGCGGCTTGCTGACCGTAATATTTAAAAAGATTATTTACTTCTATAGACATGCTCGACGAAGGTAATTAAAAAAGATTAATTGTCGTTTAGTCTTGTTTCTTTTATAGCATAAAGTGCATAGAAAAAGGCGAAAAAAGTAACTCCAGTTTGCGTTTCTAAGGTATCTTCTAAAAGAAAAGAAATAATTGAAACGCTTAGGAATAAGATTCCTAAATAGTTCATTTCCATATACTGCTTTATAAAGAAGGCGTATTGTAAATAGACAAATAAGATGAGCCCAAAAATACCAAAACTTAAGCAATAGGTAAGGTATGAATTATGTGCACGGATTCTATTTTCTTTGATCAAAAGAGATTTATTTTCGTTATATTTTTTTTCAAATTCGTCGGCAACATCCCCAGCACCGATCCCGAAGAACCAATTTTTTTGAATGATTTGCCATGCCGTGTGCCATGATTCAAAACGTTGTAGCAGGGAATGACCGTTTGGATTTTGGCTATGCTGTATTTGATACCTCAACCCGTACATTCTTGCTACAAACCCGAACCCTGTTTCATGAACATCAGCATATCCATTTTCAATATTATGCACATCATTTTGGCTAAGTGCACTTAGCCCAAGACCATTATGTGGTAATTCTTTTGAATCCAAATACCTTGTTAAAGTGGTTTCTAATGGCTGTTTTTTTAGGTCAAGGCTATCGAAGTCATGCGGTGATTTTTTATTCCATGCCGAGCGCATCTCAGCGATATTATTAGCTTGTTTATGCGCGGTGGTTTTTGGCGTAAAAATAAAAAAGAGGGTAGCACTTATCGCCAAAATAACCAGCGAAAAGCTACTAAATAAGACCCAGCTCCTTTTTTTCAGGTGAAAAATTGCCAAAATGGTAATAACAACAAGTAAGGTAAGAAGCCCCGAAAGTACTTGGCTATAATAGGTATAGAAAATAAACCAAGCACCTATACATATCCAAAGAATAGAATATTTTTTGAGTTCGCGGCTAAGAAAAAAACAGACACCAAGACCAAAGGACAATAACATTCCATATCGGATATGTGATCCAAATAATGAAAGTTCTCGAATATCTATAGCGGTATGGTTCGCTAAGGAAAATTGATAAATACAGAAATTGATAAGGGACGTAATCAATAAACTAACAATTAATAGTAAGTACAGCCATTTAAGATTGGCTTTAGCAATCGGTTTAGCAATTAGAATGACAGGAATAACCAATAAGGGAGCCTTGACCCTTAAATCATTAAGGCCGTATGCGATGTTTTCGCTCCAAAAAAGACTTAGAAGGTGTAAAAGATAAAAACCAAGAATCAGGTGTAAAAGACGATTTTCTTTAATTCGTTTCCAATAGGCACGAAAATCCATTTCTAGAAGTAGATTTCCAATACATAGAAATAGGGTGATAGACATAAGGAACTTACTGCAAACTATACCAATTAGCATAATCCCAATAAGGAAAAGGTGAATCCTATCGCTTGTTCGTTTCGAAATACCTTTTATCGTACTGCTCACTAGGCGCTTAATTTTTCAGAATGGCATTATAGGAATTGTTATCCATTGCCGTTTGAATTGCTTTGATGACTGCAGGATCATGTTCAAAGGAGTTAATTGTACGTCCTTTTTGAAAATAGTACCGAGAAACAATTTCATTTTCTAGCATTTCAGCAATTTCAATTCGATATTTATCAAGGTCCTTTGCAGGGTCAGGACTTATTTTCACTAGTATATTTTCGTATTCTGCCTTAAGCTCGTCAAACGTGCCCTCCTTTTCAGCTTCTAGTTTCAACTTTTTTAATGCGTTTTGTGCCGCCGTCGAGTAATTTAATTTAGCATTTAAGACATATGTTTTAAATATAGCGTATTCATCATCAGATAATTGAAATTTATCTGCTGCTGCGATTTCTTTATTATTAGAACGGTATTGGGTGGCATAATTAAATAATATGTTTTTGCTAAATAGCAGGGCGCTAAATTGACTTAAGTCTTCTTTTTCAATGGCAAGATCTGGATCTATTCCTCGACCATCAATGACATCCCTGCCATTTTGCGTTTTAAATTTACGCAATAAAGAATCTGAAATTTCTTTCGGTTTGGCCCCCGACTCTTTGTCATAGTATTCTAAGCGCTGCACACAGCGACCTGAAGGCGTATAATATTTCGCAATGGTTATCTTTACTTTAGAGCCGTATTTCAAATCATAGGTTCGTTGAACTAATCCTTTCCCATAGCTTTGTTCTCCAATAATGACGGCACGGTCTAGATCCTGTAAGCTTCCTGCAACAATTTCGCTTGCAGATGCAGAACCTTCATCAATCAACACAATCAGAGGTAGCCCCAAGGCAATAGGTTCATCCATCGTTTTATAAACATGATTTTCCTCTTTTACCCGACCCTTTGTAAAAACAACAACCTTATCTTTGGGCACAAAGAAATTTACAATTTTTACCGCCTCAATTAATAAGCCCCCACCATTTCCTCTTAAATCTAAAATTAATTGCTCCATACCCTCTTTTTGCATGGCGATGATTCCTTTTTTAACTTCTTCAGAAGCGGTTTGGGTAAAGCTATTTAATGCAATATAGCCGACCCTCTCTTTAATTATTCCGTAATATGGAACATCTGGGATTTTAATTTCATCACGTGTTACTTCGATTAATTTATTTCCTTCATTGAATCGTTCCACTAGTATTTTTACCACCGTTCCTTTTGGCCCCTTTAAAGCATCGGATACTTGGTCACTTGGTTTGTTAAACATCGTTTTGCCATCAATTTCTAAGATTTTGTCGCCAGCTCTCAAGCCACTTTTTTGAGCAGGGTTTCCTTCATATGGTTCACTGATGTATACATACTCATCTGCTTTTTTTATTAAAGATCCGATTCCACCATATTGCCCCGTTGTCATTAGGCGATAATCTTCGATATTGGCTTCAGCATAGTAAACCGTGTAGGGATCAAGTTCTTTTAGCATCGCATCAATAGCAACTTTTGATAATTTCCCAGGCTGAACATCGTCTACAAAATAAAGATCAAGATTTTCATAAATTTGGTCCATTAATTCAAGGCTTTTTATGACCTCAAAACCATTGGATTGGGCTTTCGCTTGGAGCGAAAAAAGCAATACTATGCTAAAAAATAATCGCTTAATTAAGTTGATTTTGTAATTCATCTCTAATTTTTTTTAAATGACTAACGATTTTTAGTTCAATTTCATTTGATTCTTTTCTTTCTCGGGAAACATACACCAAGGCAATATCCAGTCCAAATCCTTTCAAAAGTAGCAATTCTTCTAATAGCGCCTTGTTTTTTCTAATTCCCTCACGCATACAACGTTTTATGTAATTACGTTCGTGTGCTTTCTTGATAAATTTTTTTGGAACACTCACTAATATCTTAAAGGTTGAATCATCTTTTGGCTGGGGTAAATGATACGAAAGAAAGGGAAAGCCATGGATTTTAACACCCCCTTTAAAGACTGCATCAATCTTTTTTTTTCCGCATAAATGATAGGGTTTTCCAAAGGTGAAATTCATACTTACAAAGGTAATCAACTTGTTAGCTGATTGCAATAATTCTATCTATTATTCACTTCGTTCATGATCGGCAGGCAATTCAGTTTTTATCCAAGTAGATGTAATCAATAAATCTTCCGTTTTGGTCACCAAAACATCACCCTCTTTTAATGGTGTTGCTTTGCTTATCAATTTACCTTTATGCAAGGTCATTGAGTAGCCTCTTTTGAGAACATTTTCAGGATTTAGGGCATTAATAATATTTTCAAAAGCAACTAATTGCTTCGCTTCTTGTTCATTTTTATGGACTATAGCCAATAAAATCCGGGAATTATATCCATCAAAAATGGTGGCGTAATTTGCTAGCTGATTTTTGGCAGTCCGCTCAATTGTAAATACAACTCGATCGATTTTTCCATTCGCTCGTTCTATCATTTGTGCTGTTGAATACGATATTTTAGTAGAACAAATACTAAGGTTGTTTCGTGCAGAGAGGCTTAAGTTTAGCGTTAATTGTTTCAGCATACCGGCCGTATTTTTAAAGGCTGTTTTTGAATTTGCAAGATAACTTATGCTTTTTGTCTTTAGAATGTAGCAAGCATCTTGAATTTCAGTATCATATTCTTTAAAATTGACCAATAAAAACTCTGCTAATTTAGTTGGGGTTATGGCATGCCTAAACGAAACCATTTCAGCCACAGTTAAATTGGTTGAATGACCAATGCCGGTCAAAACAGGAAGGGGGAACTCCGCAATACTTTTACATAGTTCAAAATTATTATAGCAAGAAAGACCTACTTCACCACCACCACCTCGAATAATAAGGACAACATCAAAATGGTGTTTCACCCTTTTTATTTTAGTTAATACTTGCACAATTGATTTCACAGCGACATCACCTTGAAGATAGGCTGGGAATAAATGGGTTTCAAGGAGGTATTTATGGCTTGATTCGGCCAACATCTGCATAAAATCCGAAAGTCCTTTGCTTGATTCTGCTGAAATTATAGCAATTCGTTTGGGCAATAAGGGAAAAGGCAGGTTTTGATTTTTATTCAAAATACCTAATTCGTGCAATTTTTTTATTGATTCATCACGTTCTTTTTGCAATTCTCCTAAGGAAAACGAAGGGTCGATGTCAATAATTTGTAGGCTTAAGCCATAGGATTCATTGAATACTATTTTAACATACAAGAGTAAGTTTTTCCCCTCATCTAACGGTTCTTTAACAACCTCAATAAAACGTCGGTTAATCTGATTAAATTGAGTTTTCCAAATCGTAGCATTAATTTGAGCAACGATTTTATCGCCTTCTTTTTGAACTAATTCAGGAAAGGCATGCCCACTTGGGTAAAGGTTTAGCTTATGCATTTCCGCTTTTACCCAATAAGGACTTTGGTAGCGATCTTCAATGGTTTTCTTTATTGAAGACACCACCTGCTTTAGGGTGAAAATCTGTCTTTCGCTCATTTAGTCAGCCCGCAACATTTTCGATTTCCTCATCTAAATATCCTTGGACAATTTCAATAGCATTTTGCACCACATCGCTCAGTGCAACAATATACGTTCCTTCTTTTGCTAAAGAAATAGCATGGCGAATAGCATCTATCTCGAGGTTGACTACTTCATACGTTGTTGTAGGATCTGATTCAATTATTCCTTCAATGATGAGGTCAATTATCTCTTTTTCTGTTCTGCCTCGCAAGTATTTTTCCTGTCGAATAATGATATGATCAAACATTCTCGCGCCTATTCTCGCACATTCTTTTATGTCCTCATCTCGACGGTCTCCAATACCTGATATAATGCCAATTTTTCGGCTTGCATCAACACTTTGTAGGTAATCTTCAATTCCTCGGTATCCCGTTGGATTGTGTGCAAAATCGATCATCACCTTAAATTTTGAAAATTCAAAAACATTCATACGTCCTGGAGTCTGTGCAGCGCCAGGTATAAAGGTGGCTAAGGATAATTTAATGTCCTCGATTTTAAATCCATAAATATAAGAGGCAAGCGTGGCTGCCAGAACATTTGCAATCATGAATTTAGCTTTCCCACTCATGGTTAATGGAATAACGGTCGCTTTTTCGACTCGAATCTTCCAATCTCCTTTCTTAATAGTGATGAATCCATTTTCATAAATCGCTGCAATGCCTCCCTTTTTACAATGCTCAACGATAGCCTCGTTGTCTTCGCTTAAGCTAAATAACGCAACATTACATTCGAGTTTTTCAGCAATCTTTAAACAGTATTCATCTTCTCCGTTTAGAACTGCCCACCCTCCTTTTTTTATACTCTCAACAACAACTGATTTTACGCGTGATAAATCGTTAAGATCATGGATATCACTTATTCCTAAATGGTCTTCCTGAATATTTGTAATGACACCAATATCACACCTGCTAAATCCTAGGCCGGAGCGCAAAATCCCTCCCCTGGCTGTTTCAAGTACAGCAAATTCAACATTCGGATCTTTTAAGATATACTCGGCCGAAATAGGTCCCGTTGTATCTCCTTTTTCCATTAAATGATTTTGAATATAGATACCATCAGAGGTCGTAAAACCAACGCGAAAGCCATTATTTTTAACAATGTGCGCAATTAAACGTGTTGTAGTGGTTTTTCCATTTGTCCCTGTTATAGCAATTATTGGAATTCTAGAGGGTTTCCCCGGAGGATAGAGCATATCAATAACTGGAGCAGCAACATTTCTTGGTAATCCTTCCGAAGGAGCTAAATGCATTCTAAATCCTGGGGCAGCATTTACCTCCAAAATAACACCGCCATTTTCTTTTAATGATTCTGTTAGATTGCGCGCCATAATATCTACTCCACAAATATCCAAGCCAATAATTCTGGAGATTCTTTCCGCCATAAAAATATTTTCCGGGTGCATCATATCGGTGACATCAATCGATGTTCCTCCGGTACTCAAATTTGCGGTAGATTTTAGAAAGACAATATCAGCTTTTTCTGGAATTGTATCAACAGTAAAACCTCTTTTGTCTAATAATTCTAAACTATCTCTATCAATTTCAATTTCTGTTAACACGTTTTCGTGGCCGTAGCCCCTGCGAGGATCATCGTTTACTTGAGCAATTAATTCATTAATCGTATGTTTTCCATCCCCAACTACGTGGGCAGGAACTCTTTGGGCGGCGGCAACTAGTTTATTATCTATTACTAAAACCCGGAAATCATACCCAGTTATAAAACGTTCAACAATAACTTTCCTTGAATATTTTTGTGCATATTCCAAGCCCAATAAGGCATCTTCCCATTTGGTTACGTTGATGGATGCACCTTTTCCATGATTCCCATCAAGTGGTTTTAATACTATCGGATAACCAATCGATTTAATGGTAGCTTCAAGATCTTCGGCATCTACACAAATGGATCCTTTCGCAACTGGAATAGAGGCCGCGTCCAACATTTTTTTTGTCTGCTCTTTGTTGCAAGCAATATCCACCGCAATGTTACTGGTTTTACAAGTAATTGTTGCTTGGAAGCGCATTTGATTTATCCCGTACCCCAATTGAATTAATGAATTAGTCCCTAAGCGAATCCATGGGATGTCTCTTGCTTTTGCCTCATCAACGATGCTTCCTGTGCTCGGACCTAGGCGTACTTTTTCGCGAATTTCTCGCATGTTTTGAATATCTCGCTGTAAATCATACGGCACGTTATCGATAAGTGCCTGAGCAATATTTACGGATGCTTCAGCAGCAAATACACCTACTTTTTCTTCGATATAATTAAAAACAACGTTATATACGCCTTTCGTTTTGGTTTCTCTAGTTCGGCCATATCCGACATCCATGCCCGCGAGTGTTTGTATCTCTAAGGCAATATGTTCGATCACATGACCCATCCACGTTCCTTTATCAATTCGCATAAAAAAGCCACCATGGCAGCCCTCAGAACAACGATGTGTGATTAAAGATGGGATCAATAGCTCTATACGCTCTCTAAAACCTTCGATTTTATTCGTAGGTAATTCTTCTAATTCCTCCAAATCTAATCGCATTTGGATAAGTTTTTTTCTTGAAATACTCCAAATATTTGGACCTTGCAACGCTTGTATTTTTAATATTTTCATTGAAATTCTTTTTTGTGTGCAAATTACAAAAAAATTAATACCAAATTTTCTAAATTAAATTGATTCCTAAAATTATTTTATTTTCTTTTAAATCCCTAACTTCGCACTCTTAAATAAAAAAATGGGTGTTAAGATATTTTCTGGAAGAGCTTCACTAAATTTAGCAACGCAAATTGCTGAGCATTTTGGTCAGCCTTTAGGGGATGTGAATGTTACTGTTTTTAGTGATGGTGAATTTCAACCTTCCTTCGAAGAAACAGTGAGGGGTCAGGATGTTTTTATTGTCCAGTCTACTATGCCTCCGACTGAAAATATTTTTGAATTATTATTATTAATCGATGCTGCCAAAAGAGCATCAGCACGTAAAATAATTGCCGTTATCCCATATTTTGGTTTTGCTCGTCAAGACAGAAAAGACAAGCCAAGAGTAGCAATAGGAGCGAAATTAGTAGCAAATATGCTTATGGCTGCAGGTGTTGACAGAGTAATGACAATGGATTTACATGCAGATCAAATTCAGGGATTTTTTGAAGTTCCTGTTGATCATTTATACGCATCTTCTCTTTTTCTTAAGGAAATACAATTACTAGATACTAAAAATATCATCATGGCTGCTCCTGACGTTGGCGGGGCAAAAAGAGCCAATTCGTATGCGAAAAATCTTAATTGCGGCCTTGCTCTATGTCATAAAAATAGAAAGCGAGCAAATGAGATCGCTGAAATGACGGTAATTGGTGATGTTCGAGGAAAAGATGTAATTATTGTTGATGATATGTGCGATACAGCGGGTACGCTTACAACAGCAGCAGATTTATTAATGGAAAAGGGCGCGCTAAGTGTTCGTGCGTTTTGTACGCATGCGGTACTATCCGGTCCTGCCTATGAAAGAATCGCTAATTCTAAACTTACTGAACTTATCGTAACTGACACTATACCCTTGGCGAAATCGAGCCCTAAAATTAGAGTGGTTGCCATTTCTGATCTATTTGCCGATGTCATAAAAAGATTGATTAATAATGAATCAATAAGTTCCCATTTTGTAATCTCTTAACTATATAATAAATGAAAACAGCACAATTGAGCGGTTCGCTTAGAGCGAACGTAGGGAAAAAGGATGCTACCCTTCTAAGAAATGAAGGTAGGGTTCCATGTGTACTTTACGGACAAGGTGATCAAACCCATTTTTCCGTTAAACGAGTAGACATAGATAAAATCGTTTTTTCACCTGAGGTGTACCAAGTTGCCTTGGATATTGAAGGTAAAAAAGCAATGGGAATTATTCGTGAATTGCAACAGCATCCAACGAAAGACACCATTCAACACGTTGACTTTTACGAGTTAAACGATGCTAAGGTGGTGAGCGTAAAATTACCTGTTAGACTGATAGGTTCAGCAAGAGGTGTTTTGGCTGGTGGTCGATTAATGCAAGTTTTTCGTACTTTATCATGTGTAGGATTGCCTTCTGCAATTCCTGATGCAATTACGTTGGATATTTCTTCTTTGAAAATTGGTCAATCTTTTAGGGTAAATAGCATTTCCATTCCAGGTGTTACCTTTTTAGACCCTGCTAACGCAGTTGTCGTTTCTGTGAAAATGGCAAGAGGTGCCGTTAAGCCTGCAGATTCTGACGATGACGATGACGATGCAGACACTAATACTGAAGCTAATACTGAAGCTAGTAATGAAACTAGTACTGAAACAAGCACTGAAACTGAAGCTAGTACTGAAACTGACACTCAAGAAGAGGCATAAATTTCCTGTAACAAAAGACGAACCGTTAGGATTAGCTCTTAACGGTTTTTTTTTAGTTTAAAATTTCTAGTTTAAAAAACCTTTTCTAATTACTACACAAAAAGCGATTAAATTTGTAGTGTAAAAACCAAATA
>ENA-UOYL01000088-UOYL01000088.1-marine-metagenome-genome-assembly--contig:-NODE-88-length-38382-cov-3.658113_pt1 | contig 38382 bp, 34 predicted proteins | sample MGYA00238173_ERZ767189 | MGnify/ENA primary metagenome ERZ767189 (study PRJEB28943, sample SAMN06267163) | marine metagenome | isolation source: Columbia River Estuary | place: USA:Columbia River Estuary... | reverse complement strand
CGACGAAACGCGCGAAGGACCTCGAAATTTTCGGCGCTCTCACAAATTCGCGTCAGTCTTTTTGGGTGCCGACTTTGAGGTCGCGAAACGCCGACTTCGAGTCGATTCCAACATCTTTTGGCAAACCAAGCACGCGCTCACCAACGATATTGCGCATCACTTCATCTGAGCCACCAGCAATACGCATTCCGGGCGCGCCAAGCAATAACTGACTCCAGGCGTAGGTGCCCCATTCGCCGGTATCGGCTTGAAGTTTGCTGCCGAGCACGAGCGAAAGAAAATCGTTCATTCGCTTTTGATTGTCGACTAGAGCCATTTTGGCAATTGACATCTCTGGGCCTGGAGTTTGACCCGCACGAATCTTGTCCATCGCGCGCTGATTGTTATAGCCGGCGACTTTTGTGCGAATAAAAAGGTCGGCCATTTTCTCGCGCACAATCGGGTCGTCGGTCAAACCAAAATGATGCACCATTGCCTGCATTCGCGTGAACATCGAAGTCTCGCCACCGCTTGCAGTGCCGATCGCCGCGCGCTCGTTCATCAACGTCGTCAGCGCCACACCCCAGCCATTGTTAACTTCGCCAAGTCGATAACTGTCGGGCACACGAACTTCGTTAAAAAACACTTCGTTGAAACTTGCGCCACCAGTCATCTGTCGCAACGGACGAATCTCAACGCCTGCCGCATGCATGTCGACAATAAAACCAGTCATGCCCTTGTGCTTTGGCAAACTCGGGTCGGTACGACAAATCACTTCACCGATGTCGCTGTATTGCGCGCCTGAAGTCCAAACTTTTTGCCCCGTTATGACCCATTCGTCACCATCGCGTTCGGCTTTTGTTTGCAGTGATGCAAGATCGCTGCCAGCGCCCGGCTCTGAAAACAACTGACACGCCACAATGTCGGCACGCCACATCGCACGCAAATACTTTTCGCGCGCAAAATCGCTCGCATGTGCCAAAATCGTCGGCGCCACCATGCCTAAGCCGATTTGAAAAATTGATTGGTTGGCAACTTTGTATTGCGCTTCGGCTTTGCTGTAAGCCTTTTCAAATTCATTGGATAATCCTCGGCCGCCATATTGCTCGGGCCCCGAAATCCACCCAAAGCCCGCATCAAACTTTTGCTGGCGCCACTGCTTAGCGCGACTCACCATCTCGTCTTCGGCTTGTTTCGACCGCTCTTCAAACATCGATACGTTGTCTGAACCTTCGCCCCAGACGAATGCTTTTTTCGACTCTCGCGGCTCGGCATTGGCAGCCAAAAACTTGTGGGCGTCAGCCGTGAATTGCTCAATCGTTATGTTCGTGAGATCGCTAGCCATACCGAATAACCGTACCCGTGAATGTGGTGTTTGGTGAAAGTGAAAGTTTTGACTAGCCTGCCTCGGGTGGGTCAGCCAGTAGATGTCAAACAAACAACCGCTGGGGTTGCCGGTCGCATTCGTTTCGAGCTAAATCGCACCCTCACTGGTCAGGGCCACGAGAAGTTCACTAGCGCCAGTCAAGCAATTGGTCCGCGTCCTGCTGCCGAGTTGGCGCGACGACTATTTAATAGTGGGGCAGTTCTTGGCGTGCATGTTTTTGCCAACATCGTGACGGTTGATCTTGTGCCTGGTTCACGCGACAGCGATTTGGCCCAAATTGTCACTGACCTGCATCAATATTGGAAACCAGGCATGAAGCCACCAACAGTCGAAGAGTTAATGGCCCAAGTTGCCGCCCCAGCTGCCGCAGCCGCGCCAAGTGCCGATGGTTCAGCGCCAGAACTGAGCGCCGCCGAAAAGCTCATCCCAGCACATCTACTTGAGCGCAGTCGCAACGCGCGCAAAAAGGCCGAATCTAAATAACTTTGGCTACTGCGAACATATGTTCGCTACAGTGCAAGCATGAAGTTATTGGTGCCAAAAACCCTCGTCGCTAAACATTCGCTTTTTGAAAAACAAGTTCTCGAAAACTTCGCCGTCTCCGACCAAGTTCGTCAGTTGTTGCCCGACTCAGGCCTAGTTCGTGGACGCATCGTGCGTTGTTGTGGTGACGCCGCCGCATCGCTAGCCCTTTCACTTTGCGCACGTGCATCACAGCAAGGTTCATGGTTGGGGGTTGTTGGCGTCAGTCATCTCGGCATCTCGTGTGCTGTCGAACATGGTGTGGCACTCGAGCGCATGGTCTTTGTGCACCCGCCAGAATCATCTCGCGATTGGTCGACAACCGTGGCTGCCGTAATCGACGGCTTCGATTTATTGATAGTCGCAGTGCCAGAATCACTCTCGGTTACTGACGCAAGGCGAGTGCAGGCGCGATTGCAATCACGGCGATCGGTGATGATCATTGTCGACACTGCGACATTTTCTGAAACAAGTTTTTCGAATAGCGCGCATCCGTTTCATGCTGATGTCGTTTTAGATAGCACAACAAAAAGTTGGAGTGGCATTAATAACGGTGCTGGCTATCTGCAACAACGCCAAGTCGCAATCAAAGTCAGTGGCCGCCGAGTTGCGCGCACGCAAGAACATTTAGTCACCTGCAACTACTAAATTGCTCGCATCAAAACGCTTAGCAGTGTTGCGTTGCCTTGACTGGTCGGCAGTCGTGGCGGCGAAAACTTCTAATAGCCCTTGCGCTGTTGTCTATGGTCAGCGAGTTGTTTCGCGCTCTGTAGCGGCGATGCATTATGGCGTTCAAGTCGGCATGCGACGTCGTCACGCTCAAGGACTTTGTCCAGATCTTGAGATTGCCGCTTATCAACCAGATCGTGATCGTCGAGCGTTCAACACGGTCGTGCGAACCGTCAATGAGATAGTTCCATTAATTGAAGTCAGCGAGCCAGGAGTGATTGTTTTTGCTACGCGAGGTCCGTCTCGATATTTCGGTGGTGACGAACCGATGGCTAACAAAATCGTCCAAGCCTTGCGCACTTCAATAGTTGCTGATTCGCAATTTGGGGTTGGGGTTGCCGACAGTCGTTTGGCGGCCCACATTGCTGCCCATATCTCGGCACAAGACAAGACCAAAGCCCCGTTCATCGTTGAGCCAGAAAAGACAAAAGTTTGGCTGGCACAAAAATCTGTCAGAGTTTTAAGCGAGTTCGCCAACATCAGTAGCGAGACAGTCTCATTGCTCGAGCGTCTCGGGTTAAACACCTTGCAAGATGTGTCGAAAATTAGTGAGTCTGTATTGGCCGGACGATTTGGCGAATTAGGCGTCGAGTTACATCGACTAGCGCGTGGCGACGAACAGCATCCATTGGCAGCAGTTGCACCGCCCCCAGAGCATCTTTGTTCTCGAGCATTTGAAGAGCCAGTTATTGATCAGCAAACCTTGCTCAACAACATTCAAATAATGGCCGAAGAGTTCAGCGATTACTTCGTTAAACGCGGTGCGATTTGTGTTCGTTTAATTCTCAAATTCGAATCAGAGACGGGTGCGCATTCAGAACGCTTGTGGTATCGACCTCAGGGCTTGACTGCTCGAGCAATAACCGAAAGCGCTAAATGGCAAATTGAAAGCTGGTCGCGCAAAAGCCCGCTGGTTCGCGTGCAGTTAATCGCTGACGAAGTGCGCACAGACACGGCGCGTCAACTTAAGTTGTGGGGCGGCGTCACCCAAGTTGATGAGACAGCCAGTCGTGCGATCGGTCGATTAACCGAATTGCTCGGCTCAACTGCCGTTCAACTTGTCAAGTGGCAAGGTGGTCGAGACTTGCAAGATAATTTTCAACTTGTCTCTGCATCGCATTTTCAGCCCAGACAAAACGAGTTGGCTGCAACAACCGAAAAGCCAAAGTGGCGAGGTTCGTTGCCGACCCCGTCGCCGAGTGTCGTTTATTCTGAACCACCGTTAGTGCAAGTTGTTGACAAAGATAAAAACTTGCTTCGCGTTAGTGCGCGCCACGAGTTAAGCGCCGAGCCAGCGCAATTAATAATTAACCAACAAAATTACAAAGTTATTTCTTGGGCCGGCCCATGGCCAATAGAAGAAAAGTGGTGGGATTCTGCTCGCAGCAGACGTCTAGTTCGTCTGCAAGTCGTAATCGAAAAACTTTTGCCAGATGGTTCACAACAAGTACAAGCACTGTTGGTCGCACTTGAGCATGGCGAATGGAGCATCGCAGCGATCTACGGCTAGTTGGTTATTTAGATAATCAAACAAGCAAGTATCGTGCAGTTAGTGATTTCTGATTCTGGTCTTGAATTTGTCGAAAGTTTTTGCCTACAACTAGCAAGCCATGCACCGATTGATGATCGCGAACGCGAGTCGATCAAAACTTTTTGCGAACTTGCACCAAGTCTTGTCGCCCCATTCGACGAACATAGTGACCCAACTCATGTCACTGCTTCGGCGATTGTCGTTGGTAAACCTGGCGTCGTCTTGCATCTGCACAAACGACTAAATATGTGGCTGCAACCTGGTGGGCACATCGATTCTGGCGAGTCAATTCACGATGCAGCACTGCGTGAAGCGCGAGAAGAAACCGGGCTTGACCTGCAACATTTTGGCGCAGAAAAAACCTCTCCGAGATTTATTCATCTTGATGTGCACCCGGGTCCACGCGGTCACACGCATCTTGACGTGCGGTTTTTGCTTTGGGCAACGAACGAAGTCTTTGCTCCGGCAGCAGGCGAGAGCCAACAGGTGAAGTGGTTTAGTTTTGTTGATGCATTGCGCGTTTCTGAAGATGGGGCTCGCGGCGCGATTCGTGTCGCTCAACAAATTGTCGATAAGTCGTTGTAATACAAGGCTTCTAACGACTTTTCTGTAATGCGAGCGAACATATGTTCGCTACGCTTAGCCAAATGGGTGACTACGCCGAATTGCATTGTCGGTCGAATTTTTCATTTTTATATGGGGCTTCGCATCCTGAGCAACTTGTTGAAGCGGCTGTGCACAACCAACTTGCAGCACTCGCATTAACAGACCGCAACGGTCTTTATGGCGTCGTCAAGTTCGCCCAGGCGGCTCGCACTTTTGGTTTGCCAACTTTGTTTGGTGCCGAACTCACATGTTCAAGTCACAACATTCGCGATGGCGATGCACAAATTGTTTTAATTGCCGATGGACCATCTGGTTATTCGCGACTTTCTCACGCGATAACGCTCGGTCAATTAGCTGGTTCGAAGTCTGCACCAGTATTTGACACTGCCAAGATCGCCGAAGACCTTGCCGATAGTTGCTGGGTGCTCACTGGCGCGAGCACTGGCATTGTCAATCAATCTCTTGAGCGACACGGCCCGCAAGTTGCATCGCGACAATTGCAAAAACTGGTCAGCGAGTTCGGTCGCGATCGAGTTTTGGTCGAACTTTGCGACCATGGCGACCCGCTCGACTCGTCGCGCAACGACGCTCTCGTTCAATTGGCAATGCGGCACGACTTGCAGTGTGTTGCAACCAATGATGTGAGCTATGCGTCGTTGCGCGAACATCGCTTGGCAGTCGCGCTTGCTGCAGTGCGACAGCGTTCAAGCCTCGATGAGATTGATGCTCACTTGCCGCCGGCGCCGAGCGCTTATATTCGTAGTGGCAAAGAACAACTTCGTCGGTTTAGTCGTTACCCAGGTGTTGTCGAACTCACAACGCAAATCGCCAAGTCTTCGGCGTTTGACTTGTCGTTGGTTGCGCCGAAACTTCCGCCGTTTGTTTGCCCAGATGGTCTTGATGAAATTTCGTATTTGCGCTTGTTGGTCGAGCAGGGGGCAACCCGTCGATACGGCGCAAGACCTATAAATAGTCTCGAAGATCTTTCGTTGCGTGCCCGAGCCTGGAAGACAATCGATCACGAACTCGAGATCATCGAGCAACTTGGTTTTGCCGGTTACTTCTTGGTCGTTTTTGACATCGTGCAGTTTTGTCAGCGTTCAAACATTTATTGCCAAGGCCGCGGTAGTGCAGCCAACAGTGCAGTTTGTTTTGCTTTAGATATCACAAAGGCTGATGCTGTTTCTTTGGGGCTGTTGTTTGAGCGCTTTTTGTCGGCAGAGCGCGATGGTCCACCAGATATCGACATTGACATCGAAAGTGGTCGTCGCGAAGAAGTAATTCAATATGTTTTCAATCGCTACGACCGTCATCATGCGGCACAAGTCGCCAATGTGATTACATACCGTTCGCGTTCTGCTGTTCGCGATATGGCTCGGGCGTTGGGGTTTGCCCCCGGCCAGCAAGACGCCTGGAGCAAGCAAGTCGGCATGCACGGTTCGTTGTCGAACCCCGAAAACACGCAGCACGAAATACCCACTCAAGTTCTAGATCTTGCACGCCAAGTTTTAGACGCACCACGCCACTTGGGCATTCACTCTGGGGGCATGGTGATTTGTGATCGACCAGTCAGTGAAGTCTGTCCAATTGAGTGGGGTCGCATGAAAGATCGCAGTGTTTTGCAGTGGGACAAAGATGATTGCGCCGCGATCGGTCTCGTGAAGTTCGATCTTTTGGGCTTAGGCATGCTTTCGGCTCTGCACAACGCGGTCGATCTGATTGCTGAGTTTCGTGGCAGACAAATCGATCTAGCCACGATTCCGCAAGAAGATGAGGTCTACGCAATGTTGTGTCGTGCCGACACAGTGGGTGTTTTTCAAATTGAGTCGCGCGCTCAAATGGCCACGTTGCCAAGGCTTAAACCGCGCAGGTTTTATGACTTGGTTGTCGAAGTGGCACTAATTCGCCCCGGTCCGATTCAAGGTGGTTCGGTTCATCCATACATTCGTCGGCGCAACGGTGAAGAGCCAGTCACATATTTGCATCCACTTTTAGAAAACAGTTTGGGCAAAACATTGGGCGTGCCGTTGTTTCAAGAGCAATTAATGCAAATGGCAATTGATATCGCCGGCTTCACACCCAACCAGGCAGATGAGTTGCGTCAGGCGATGGGTTCAAAACGTTCGCATGCTCGCATGCAACGGCTTCGTCAGCGACTTTACGACGGCATGGCACAAAATAAAATTGTCGGTGCGGTCGCCGACGAAATTTTTGAAAAGATGCAGGCGTTCGCCAACTATGGGTTTCCTGAGAGCCACTCAGTTTCGTTTGCTTACCTTGTCTATGCGTCTTCTTACATTAAGTTTCACGAACCAACAGCGTTTTATGCTGCGTTACTAAATTCTCAGCCGATGGGTTTTTGGTCGCCGCATTCTCTCGTGCAAGATGCGCAGCGACATGGTGTTGTCGTTTTGAGCCCAGATGTAAACGCTTCAAAAGCCAAGGCGACTTTAGAGCCATGCGACAATTCAGCAGGCGGTTTTGCATTGCGCCTTGGCATTTCTAGTGTGCGTGGCATCGGTGATGACCTTGCAAAAAGCATCGAAGCAGCCCGACCGTTTACGAGCATGGAAGACCTCGTTCGTCGCGTGCCTCAAATTAGTTTGTCGCAGATCGAAACCTTGGCAACAGCAGGTGCATATTCGCAATGTTTTGAAATATCCCGCAGAGATGCACTCTGGTCAGCAGGCGCAGTTATTCAAAGTCGACCCGAACGATTGGCAGGCGTGACAACTGGCGGTGATTCACCACAATTGCCAGGCATGCAGCCGATCGAAAAATCGATCTGTGATCTCTGGTCGACTGGCATTTCTATTGATGGTCATCCAACTCAGTTTGTGCGCAGTCAGTTGAGCCAACTTGGTGTTGTCGTGGCAAGCGAACTGCCAAAAGTTGATAACGGTTCAAAAATATTTGTCGGTGGGGTGATCACTCATCGTCAACGGCCATCAACTTCGCGAGGCGTAACTTTTTTTAGCCTTGAAGACGAGACAGGTTTGATCAACGTCGTAGTTTCACAAGGCTGCTTTAAGAGATTTCGCCATGAGGCGATCAATGCTTCGGCTCTTCTTGTGCGCGGAAGAATTGAGTCTTCGCAAGGTGTGGTCAACATCATCGCCGAGCATCTGAGCGAGCTAAAGATTGCTACTCGGGGTGTTAGTTCAAGAGATTTTCGCTGATGCAGCCATGACACCAAGCAAAACAAACACGACACCAGCCAGATATCGCTGAATAAACGGCAATGCTTTGCCTTTGAGCAAAGTTTCACGCAACGAACTCGCAGTGAACGCATAGATGCCATCTGTAACAAAACCACACGTCACAAAGACCGTGCCGAGCAGCAAAGACTGCAACGCATTTGAGGTTTTACTCGGATCAATAAATTGCGGCAGAAACGAGAGAAAAAACAATGCAACTTTCGGGTTCAGTGTGTTGACAATAAAACCCTGACGAAATGCCTGAACTTTTGTAATTGAACCTGCTGCTGCGTTCATCGTTTGAGGTTGACGCGAAATCGTGCGCAGGCCAACAAGCACCAAATATGACGCTCCAAGATATTTAACGATGTTGAAGGCGCTCTGAGAAGTTGCCAAAATTGCCGAAAGCCCAACTGTTGCCGCCAAGACATGCATAAACGTGCCAAGTTCAAGACCAAGAACCGAAGCCAGACCAATCGATCGACCACTGGCGACACTTCGGTTGATGATGTAGATAACTGCAGGCCCAGGAATCACGAGCAACGCCACAGACGCGATCGCAAACGAAACTAAAGAGTTCAAGTCGGGCATTTATTGTGTGCTATTCGGCTGGCTGTTCGTTTAACTCGTCGTTGAAGCCTCGATACATTTCGTAAATTTCTTTGCACGCTTGACACATCGGCAATTGCTTCGGGTCTCGTGACGGCACCCAAACATGACCACACAATGCTTCTAATGGCGTGCCGTTGATGCGTGCTTCTAGAACTTTTGCGGCTGCTGATTCGTCTTTTTCAGTTTTGACGATGTGGGCGACAAGAGGCTTGCCGGTCTGTGTGACGTGTTCAGTCTGTTGTTCGACCGTTGTGGTTGGTGAGGTCTGAATCGTTGACGATTGGGCCGAGAACACACTTAATTTAATCATTAAATTTTGCGCATTTATTGCTCTGGTGATCGTCGAGCAGCAACATCTAGACTGCAAACCATGCCGATGTATGAGTTTCGTTGTCGCACATGTGATGAAGTATTCGAAGAGCGTCGCGCGATGTCGGCTGCCAATGATCCAGCAAAGTGCCCGCAGGGTCATGAAAATGCTGTGCGTCTACTTTCGGTGTTTGCGTCAGTTGGCGGCGGCAACAGTGGTTCGACTGCACCAGCAATGCCTGCGCCGAAAATGGGCGGGTGTGGCTCTGGCTGCGGTTGCCACAGTTAATAGTTAATTCAATGCGCAGATGCCGCCATTGGCGACCAGAAACCAATTGGTGAGATCCAGACCAGCGTCTTGACATCGGTTCTTGGCCATAAAAAACTGTGACGAGTCAGTGGCATCTTGACTGGCACCTCGCCGCGAACTAAGCAGACAAATCGTGGCAATCGAGTCAATGTTGATAGCCGCACCGATGATGCGATCAATTATTTGCGTGAGCTTTAGTTTTGAATCGAAGGCAAAAATGCCGAGGCCTCGCTGTTGATGATCGCAGCACAGTGCAATTGTTTCGTCGCGCAAAGGTCGTGAAAGTGCGAGTGCGAACACGCTGAGTTTTTCGGTTGGCGTTGTGATTGGGTCGAGTTGTGCGCGTGGCACATCTGATAGATGTGTAATCGTGTGGAGCATGCGCTCAGAGTAACTAGTGGGTGTTATGCGTTTACGAAAGTAACTGCCAGATAAATCAGCCCGACACTGATCGCAATTGGTCCGATGACTTCAAAGAGTCGCGAGATGATTTTTCTACTTGGGTTCAACAAGAACAAACTGCAAATCGCACCAGTGATTGCACCGCCGAAGTGTCCGCCAACTGAGATGCCCGGTATCACGAGAGTGATCACGATGTTCAAAACAAAAGTAGCGCCGATGCCAGTTCGCATCGGGTTAATTCGGTCGTGTCGAAGACCAACGACTGCTGCTGCCATCAGACCAAACACGGCACCAGATGCACCACCTGTGATTGCATCGGGACTCAGCAGTAGCGCGCCGACTGATCCGCCCAACAGCGAAGTGACGTACAACAGCCCAAAACGCAATGAGCCGATTCTTTGTTCGAAAAGCTGACCGAGTTGAAATGCCAAAAGCATGTTCATCGCAATATGGAAAATGCCAAAGTGCACGAAGCCGCAACTGACAAGTCGCCACCATTCGCCTTGCTCTAAAAACTGGCGTGAAATTACAAAATTGATTGATGTTTGATTGAAGCCTGCCAGTGACATCCATAGATATAGACCGACATTGATCGACACGATTGCATTAGTAACAGTTGTCTTGTTGTCTGAGCGTCGAAAGTTTGGGCGAATCTGTCGGCCTGAGCGTCGTGGTGGGTTTGGCGCTTGTGGGGCTGATTGCGTCGCACGAGGCAACGGAGGCGGAAGTTGCGGAGGAGGAAAACTCACGAGATTAGGCGTGCAGTGTTAGAGCTTCTTGGCGATTTGCAAGAAACCAATTCACGGTTTCATGCAGACCATCTTCGAAATCAGTTGAAGCGTGCCAGCCCAGTTCACGTTCGGCGCGAGAGGCGTCAACTCGGCGGCGGGGTTGACCGTCTGGGCGTGATGAGTCCCAAACGAGTTCGCCTGTAAAGCCGACAATGCGAGCAATAGTTTCGGCGGTTTCACGAATCGTGATCTCACGGTTGTTGCCTAAGTTCAATGGTTCAGTCGATTCGTGCATTTCACTGGCAAGCAATATTGCGCGCGCTGCATCTTTGACATATAAATAGTCTCGGCTGGCAGAGCCAGTGCCCCAGACATCGATTTTTTCAAGATTTTGCTCTTTGGCCTCGACGCATTTTTTGATCAGCGCAGGTATGACGTGTGAAACATCAGGATGGAATTTGTCGCCCGGGCCAAACAAGTTTGTCGGTATCAAAAATGCAAACTTTTGACCATATTGCTGGGCGTTTACTTGAGCGTGAACCAGCAAAGCTTTTTTGGCTATGCCGTACGGGGCATTTGTTTCTTCGGGGTAGCCGTCCCAAATTGACTCTTCACGAAACGGCACTGGCGTGAACTTCGGATAACTGCAAACTGTGCCGAGCAGAACAGTTTTTTCAACGCCGGCGATTCGCGCGGCTTCAATCGTGTGCGTGCCCATCAATAAGTTGTCGAGATACAACGGCGCGGGGGCAACTTGGTTGTAGCCAATGCCACCGACTCGTGCAGCCAAATGTACGACGTGACTTGGTTTGTGCTTTTTAAATAGTTCGAGTGCGACACCTGGCAAAGTGAGGTCAGCTTGCTTGTGGGTTGGTGCGATCACCGTCGCGCCAGCACTTTTAAATGCGTCGACGACATTGCGTCCGAGAAATCCGTTACCGCCCGTGACTAAAACAGTGCGACTCTTCCAAAATGTTGGCGACGAAGTTTTTTCGCTCATACTGCTAATTACATCGTACGACCCAAAGCCATGCGCCGTAGTCGTCTTATGTTGCAAAGGCTTTGCGACAATTATCAACCAAGTGCGCACAGAATAGGCAGAATGGAGAGAATGCGTGTGGCCTATTCTCTAGAACAGTGCTGGCATCGCGTACCCGGGGGTACTGCGACCGCGGCAATCGAGGTAGCGCGAGTACTGCCAGGCTTGCGGCGCGATATTGAACTTGTCGGCTTTGCCGGTCGTCATAGCGCGGCGCCGCAGGGTGCTTATCAGCCGCCGATAAATATTCGACAACTCGCTTTAAGCGGGCCGGCACTTTATGAGGCATCAATGCGATTTGGCTGGCCAAAAGTTGAAAGTGCAACCGGCAAAGTTGACTTGCTGCATTGCACTTCGATTATTCCGTTTGGGTCTAATGCGAAGTTGGTGGCGACCATTCACGATCTGGCATTTTTGAAGTACCCGCAGTTTTTTAGTCGTCGCGGTAACGCCGTGTTCAGACGCAGTCTAAAAATATTATTGAAGCGCGCCGACATGCTGCTTTGCTCTTCGCAGTCGACGCTCGAAGATTGCAGTGAGTTTGGTTTTTCGCGTGATCGACTGAGTCACGTGCCATTAGGAGTCAATGCGCCGATCGTGATGACCACCCGTGATCAAATCAAAACCCGATACAACTTGCCCGACAGCTTTTTGCTTTTCGTTGGCACGCTCGAACCTCGCAAAAATTTATCGCGTTTGATCGCCGCACTCGAAACTCTTGGCGATTCGGTGCCCGAACTTGTTGTAGTCGGTGCAACAGGTTGGGGTGACGTCACTGATAGTGCAAAAATTTCGAGTCAGTTTAAATCTCGAGTGCACTTTGCGGGGTTTGTGCAACCAAGTGATCTCGGGGCCATGTATGCATCGGCAGAAGTGCTTTGCTACCCGTCGTTGATGGAAGGTTTCGGTTTGCCAATTCTTGAAGCAATGAGTTATGGCACACCTGTTGTAACAAGTAAAGGCTCGTCAACTCAAGAGGTCGCGGGCAATGCTGCCGTCTTGGTTGACCCACTAGATGCTTCAAGTATTGCTTCGGGTGTCTTGCAAGCATTGAGTCATAAATCCGAGCTGTCACGACTAGGTCTTGCTCGCGCTAGCGAGATGACTTGGCAGGCAACAGCGGCAAAAACCGCAGATGTTTATGAGCAGGTTGTTCGATGAGCGTTCGCGTTGGTGTCAATTTATTGTGGCTTCGTTCGGGCCAAGTGGGGGGCTCGCAAGAGTATTTGCTTCGCCAACTAACTGGTTTGCATGAGATCAACAACAACGAGTTTGATGTGACTCTCTTCGTGCAACCTGGGTTTGCACAGAATCACGAGGATCTTGCAAAAATCTATAAATTCGTTGAGGCGCCAAATCATCGCGGTGCGCGCGTGCTGCGAATTTTGCTAGAACAAACTTGGTTGGCCTTTAAGGCACGAAAGTTTGATTTGATGCACCACGGTGGTGGCACGATGCCTTTATTCGCTGGTCGTCGCACCGTTTTGACAATTCATGATGTGCAATATCTGTCGTTTCCAGAGAACTTCAGTCGTGTTCGCCTAAGTTACTTGCGCAAAGTTGTACCGCGTTCGATAGCCAGAGCATCACTTGTTAGCACGCCGAGTGAATATGTGCGCCAGAAGTTGATTAGCGAGTTTGCGATCTCGCCAGCCAAAGTCAAAGTCGTGCGTCACGGCATCGACGAACAACTCGGAAAGTTGGCCACAAGCGAGCAAGAATTGCGTCAACGATTGCGACTAGAAAACAAACAAGTTTTGTTTTTGCCAGCGGTTACGCACCCGCACAAAAACCATAAGTTTTTGCTGCAACTAATGAAAACTCACTGGGTTGATAAAAATCTTGTTTTGGTTTGTGCCGGTGGCAAAGGTCGTGGCGAAGTTGACTTCATGCGTGAAGTTCGCCGATTGAACCTCGATGACCGTGTGATTCGGCTCGACCGAGTTGCTGATCACGACCGAGATGGACTTTTAAAACTGGCCAAAGCGTTGGTGTTTCCAAGTTTGTACGAAGGTTTCGGTGCCCCAGTAATTGAAGCGATGCAACTCGAGACACCAGTAATTTCGAGCGATTGCGCTGCGCTGCCCGAAATTGTTGGTGACGCCGGCATAGTTTTGCCGCTCGATCTGAACTTATGGGCAAGTGCGCTCGACACTTTGATGGCTCGGCGCGACTCGTTGATTGCGGCCGGCAGAATTCGTGCCACACACTTTTCGGTTTCTAATTCAGGAAAAGACTTGGCTCAGATTTACCGGACGGCTATCTGATGTCAAAGTCAAAAAAACTGCGTCTAATTGTTCTTTGCCCACACTTTGAGCCAGATATGGCTCCGACTGGGGTGGTGATGACACGAATCGTGCACGAACTTGCAGCGCGCGGACACGAACTGCATGTCGTCACTTCATTGCCGTGGTATCGCAAACATCAAGTCGAAACCGGATGGGCTGGTGCACTTTGGCGAGTTGAAAAAACAAACTGGGGCACAATCAGTCGCGTGCAACCATTTGCGGGTCAGACAAAAAGCAATCTGCTTCGTCGGGCAATTGGTTTCATCTTGTTCAGCTACTTCGTTGGTGTGCGTGCGTTATTCGCCGGCAGATTTTGGCGTCGAGTTGATGGCGTGTTGGCAATGTCGCCTCCATTGACTCTGGGCTTGATCGGTTGGCATACGAAATTGTTTCGTGGAGGCAAACTCGTTTTCAATATTCAAGATGTCTTCCCAGATGCGGCTGTCGAAACAGGTGCGATTTCAAATCAACGGGTGATTGCCGCGGCTTCGTGGCTTGAGCGCATTAGCTATCAACGATCCGATTCGGTCGTCTTGTTGTCAGATGATTTGGCCAACAATGTTCAACGCAAGCTTGACCAAAAATTTCATAAACGCATCAAGGTGATTCCGAACTTTGTTGACACCCAAGCGATTGTGCCGATGTCAAGACTCACTAACTATCGTCGCGAACTTGGCATTGATGAATCGTTGGTCGTGATGTACGCGGGCAATGTAGGTTTTTCGCAATCCCTTGAACTTATGATTGAAGCCGCTCGAGTGCTGCCAGACGTTGTGTTCGTTATTAACGGCGAGGGTGCCGCAAGAAAATCACTCGAAGCAAAAGCTCAGACTTTGAGAAATGTCAAGTTCGGCGATTATCAAGATGCGTCGAGATTGAGCGAAGTTTTGGCAACCGGCGATTTACACGTCGTTCCATTGCGTCGCGGTCTTGGTTCGGTGAGCGTGCCGTCAAAGACTTATTCGATACTTGCCGCAGGACGACCGATTTGTGCGGCGATCGACTCAGATACCGAGGTGCCTCGTATTTTGGCGGCGGCAAATGCTGGCGTGTGTGTTGAACCCGATAATCAAGAGGCATTCGTATCGGCGATAACTGCCATGATCAGCGATCGCAAATCTCTAGAAGAAATGGGGGCGAGCGGGCGAAAATGGGTGGAAGGCCACGCATCTGCCCAATCTGTTGCGCAGCGTTACGAAGCCTTGTACATGCGATAAGCCTGTAGCATTTCTTGTTCGTGGCTACCTCATCTTCAGCGAAAAAAATCGCCCGCCTGGCTCAAGCAAGCAAAAATCGCAAAGGCCGCAAAGTTCGCATGCAGGGTGGTTCGTTGTTTCCGACCGTCATCTTCGTTGTCTGCGTGCTCGGTGTCGGGCTTATTGCCTACGCACGTCAAAGCCAAGAAAGAGTTAGCGCCCTTGATACTGCAACACAGAACTATTACACGGCGTTTGGCATCTACAAGTGCGATGCCTTTATCGACGATCTGCCAGCAGCAAGTGACCTCGCCGACATCGCGAGTGTTAAACCTGGTGCATTCATCGAGTCGGCTGGTGTCGTGCGTTGGGAGCCACAAGTTTTGTCGGGTGAGCGACGCGCCAAACTAGAGACAATTTTTGAACTTTATGGGTTGAAAGTAACCAACGATTCGATTGAGTTCCCTGAATCGATCAACAACGGCGAGAAAATAACCGAGGGCGATACGAAATGTGGCGACAAAGACGCCAGTTTGCAAGTCGTGGTCTGGGATTCAAAAATCTCGTCGCCAAAAATTTCGATTGCTGATCTTGGCAATGTGCGTCTTACTGGCAACGGCATGGGCATCACTTTGGCATTTGTCGCCAAAGATGCCGATGTTCCACAGCCGGTCACAATCACAGATCTTGATCCGTTGATTACCGGTTAACGCCAAAAAATTGGAGTAGATCGACAAGTGCACGCAGTCGTGCTAGTTGGTGGTTTTGGCACTCGGTTGCGACCGCTGACGCTGGCGACGCCTAAGCCTCTGCTTCCAATTGCTAATCTGCCGTTACTTGAACGACTCATGGCGTCGCTTGCCCGTGGCGGTGTAACCGATGCAGTGCTGTCATTGGGTTTTAAACCTGAACCATTTTTGAATGCGTTTCCGTCAAACAGTTGTGCAGGCGTCAAACTTACTTACGCAGTTGAAGATCGACCACTAGATACTGCGGGTGCAATTGGTTTTGCCGCTCGACATGCTGATATTCACAAACGTGGTGAAACATTTCTTGTTGCAAACGGTGATGTGCTGACAGATCTTGATGTCTCAGCGTTGGTTGCTTTTCATAAATCAACTGGAGCACAAGCGACAATTCATCTAACGCCTGTTGAAGATCCTTCTCAATACGGGGTTGTAGAAACTGATTCGCAAGGGCGAGTACTTCGTTTTGTCGAAAAGCCGTCACCAGGTCAAACAACTTCGCGAAACGTAAATGGCGGAACATACATCTTCGAATCATCTGCACTTGACCGCATGCCAGGCGTTGCGCCAATGTCAATTGAGCGCGAGACGTTTCCTGAGATTGTCAAAGAGGGTCAATTATTCGGTTTTGCGACAAGCGACTATTGGATTGATGCAGGGCGCCCCGACTCTTATGTTCGCGCGAATATTGACTTGTTGCAGCGCAAAAGTATCCACAAAGTTGAAGCGATTTGTCCTGATGCACAAATTGCAAAGTCGGCGACGATCACGCAAAGTGTTGTTGGGCGAGGGTGCAAAGTAGGCGAAAATGCTCAAATCACCGACTCGGTTTTGCTCGATGGCGCCACGATCGATGACAACGCAATTGTTATCAATAGTGCAGTCATGGGTCATGTTGGCTCATTTGCCCAAGTGAGTGGGTGTCTAATCGGTGTTGACGGTGAGGTTAGATCTGGCGCAGTATTGCGTGATGCGAAAGTTCCTGATGCAAGCTGAGAAAATTTAATGGCGCAAGTCAACGGTGTGCTTGTTTGCGGTGGTGCCGGTTTTATTGGTTCGCATCTAGTCGATCGGCTGTTGGCTGATGGGCAAAGTGTCGAAGTTGTCGATGATCTCTCGGTTGGCTCGCTTGCCAACCTAAGCGCAGCTCGAGCATCAGGTGGCACTTTGCGGTTTCATCATCTCGATGTTTCGGCACCAGAGTTTTCAGATTTGATTGCGTTGCGTAGACCAACAGTTATTTACCATCTCGCACTTTTGCCAACTGGTGCAACTCGAACCAACGAGATGTTGCGCTCGGCGACATTGTTGCTTTCGGTGCTCGAAGCTGCGCGACGCTTTGCGGTAAAAAAAGTTGTCGTTGCACTTCCTGCGGGCTTACTTTACGGCGAAGTGCCAGCGCGCCAATTGCCCGTCAAAGAAGGTCGTAAGTCAGAACCGATGGGGGTGGCCCACGTTATGGCCAACACTCTTGTCGATTTGTTGACTGTTTACCGCGAAAGTTACGACGTCGAGTTCACCGCACTGGCAATGACAAATGTTTACGGCTCAAGACAACGCCCAACCGATGGTGTTGTCGCGGCGTTTGCCAGCGCCGTAGTTAATCAAAGTGCGCCGATAATTTGTGGCAATGGTCGCCAAACCCGAGATTTTCTGTTTATTGATGATGCCGTCGATGCACTAGCGCGTTCGATAAATAAAGGTGGTGGGCTCGTCATCAACGTTGGCACTGGAGTGCAAACAACGATCAAAGATTTATGGCACCTAGTTGGTCGAGATACGACTTTGCAAGAGACATATGAGTCGGCGCGACATGGAGATCTGCAACGCAATGCCGTAAATACGACCAGAGCCAGAATTCAACTTGGCTGGTCGCCGTGGACAACGCTTGAATCTGGGGTTGACGAATTGCTGGGGCGCAAGGTCTAGCGAAACAAGTCTTCTTGTGGCGGCCGCACAAGTTCGCTGATCTTTGAATCGCGAAACCAATCAGCATCAACACCTCGAATTATTGCTACGGGTATGCCAGATGATTTTCCCATAACGAGTTCGGCGGCACTGGCAAGTTCGTCAGCAACTGCAACTTCGGTGACTTGCATAATGCGACCCAATGAATCGGGTGTGCCTCGCAGATCGACGACTCCGGCAACACCGGCGATGCCGATAGCGACATCGGTCAGACCTTTGCGCCAAGGCCGACCAAAAGTGTCGCTGATGATGACGCCGACATTAACGCCGTGTTTGGCGCGAATTATGTCGCGAATTCGTCGCGCAGATTTGTCGCTATCAATTGGTAAAAGTGCCGCATAGCCACGTTCAATATTTGACAGATCAATTCCGCTATTCGCGCAGATGAAGCCATGCTTTGTTTCGGTGATTATCAGATCTCCGCGGCGACGCACGATGCGCACTGCTTCTTGTTCTACAAGATGTTTGTGGCTGAGCGGATCAGAAGCATCTATCGGCACAAGTCGACCTTCGGCTTTTGAGACAATTTTTTGTGTAACGACCAAAACGTCGTTATCTAACAAAGGACCATTGGGCTCTTGTCGACAAATGTCGGCAATAACTTCACCTAGTTGATCGTTTGCCGAGATCTCGCCGATGCCTTCGACACCCCAAATCGTTAGGCGACTCACCTTTATTTACCTTTGAGCGAAGCGAGAGTAGTTCGCGCCAAGTCGGCGCTGACTTTTGGGTCAGCCATAATCGTGTTAGTCACAACGCAACGCATACCAAGTTCCTCAATTGCTGGCTTTAGGTTTGCGTCCACGTTGTCAATGATAAGAGTTGAGGCAATCAACGAATACATTCGTGCAACACCGAGTGCTGATGACTCGTGACCTAGTTCCTTGAGCATTCGATCGGCGGGCCCTTTAATCGCGTGACCTCCGACGATTGGTGAAATTGCGACGACACGATCTCTGATTTTGCTGAGAGTTGCATCTACACCTTTTAATGCGCGAATCGGGCCGATTGAGACAATTGGGTTCGAGGGCGCGATAACTACTGCATCGGCACTTGCGAGTTGCGATAGTGCATTTGGCTCTGCGTTTTCGACACCAACAAAGTTGACTGATCGCACTGCGACGTCGTGTTTGTATTTGACGAAATATTCTTGGAAGCTAATTTTTTGGCCAGATTTTCCGGCGATGCAATCTTCGGCAAGTTCAACAACAGTTGAAACATCTTGATTGGTCATCGGCACTATTTGCTGTTCGACTGACCATGCGGCTGCAATTTCGCGCGTGATTTGCCATGCATCTGCGCCTTCACTTCGACGTGCTGTTCGATAAAAGTGCGTGGCAAGATCTTGATCGCCGAGATTGAACCATTCGGGCGCTGCAGTCGAATTGGATGGTCGCACTTTTGCGTATCGTTTGAGCGACTCCATGGCTCGCCAAGACTCATCGGTTAAGCCCCAACCCCGCTGTGCGTCTATTGCTTGGGCGAGAGTGTAAATCACCGTGTCTATGTCGGGTGAAATGTTGAGTCCGTGTAGAACGGTGTCGTCTCCGGTGTTCACCAAGGCGGTTGTTAATTTGGGTTCAATTACTTGGGCTAAGCCGCGCAAAAATCGTGCAGCACCAACCCCGCCTGCCAACACGACAACAGATTGCGAACTATTTTGCGCATTCACAACTATTGAGCGTACGGCTTGATGACAGGTAGCGCATTTTTGCAATTCAAATCGAGAGCAGATCTTTACTTGCTATGTTTGCCACTAGATTAAGAGGTCGTTATGGCACGAGCGCTGATCACTGGTATTACTGGTCAAGACGGTCGTCACCTCGCCGAGTTTTTGCATGCCAAGGGCTATGAAGTCTTTGGTCTCGTAAAAGGACAAAACAATCCGAAGGCTGAATCAATTCGCGATGAGTTTCCTTTCGTGCAACTTGTACCGGGTGATTTAGCCGACTTTTCAAGTCTCGTAAGCGCACTTGAAATGTCTCAGCCAGACGAGGTTTACAACCTCGGGGCAATTTCATTTGTCGCCATGTCGTTCAATCAAGCCGAACTAACTGGCAACATCACCGGACTTGGCGTACTGAGAATGCTTGAGGCGATTCGGCTGGTTGGCGGGGCTCGCAAAAACCCAATTCGTTTTTATCAAGCGTCGTCGTCTGAAATGTTCGGCAAAGTGCGTGAAACTCCACAGACCGAGATGACACCTTTTCATCCACGATCGCCATACGGAGTAGCGAAAGTGTTTGCTCACGACATAACAGTCAACTACCGCGAGAGTTACGACATGTTTGCGTGCTCGGGTATTTTGTTCAATCATGAAGGGCCACGTCGTGGCCTCGAATTCGTCACCAGAAAAATTACAAACTCGGTTGCGCGCATCAAACTTGGTTTACAAAGCGAACTGGTCTTGGGCAATCTTGAAGCCAAGCGCGACTGGGGCTATGCGGGTGACTATGTAGAAGCAATGTGGTTGATGTTGCAACAGCCAAAAGCCGACGACTTTGTAGTTGCAACTGGCGTCACTCACTCAATAGAGCAATTGTTGGAAGTTGCATTTAACGCAGCAGGACTCAAAGATTGGCGTCAATATGTGCGCCAAGATCAGCGCTTTTTCCGTCCCGCCGAGGTCGATTTGTTGATTGGTGATGCGACCAAGGCAAAGACAAAACTTGGTTGGCAACCCAAAGTGGGTTTCAACGAATTAATTGAGATGATGGTTCGACACGACATCGATTACGAAACAAAGCGCGCCAAATAAGGCGGGCGATTTACGGTTCGACAGGTCGCTCTGATACTGCTTCAGTAATTGATGCGACGTCGACTCTGGCGCCAGAGCGCAATAGCAATCTAAGACCAAAAATAAAGTAGAGCAAAGCGACTGCCGAACTTACGACGAGTGCAACTTCAACGCGCAAAAAGAGGTCGTCGCTTACAGCCCAAGCTGAAACGACATAACTTATGAATGCCAACAACCAACCTAAAGCGACATGGCGATGACCACGCAAAGCGATGACTGCTTGGGCAATTGCTAAAGCCATCATGTAGATGGCGCTTGCAAGCGCAAGAAGTGTGAGTGTTCGCCGGTCGATGCCGCCGCCGTAAACCAGGTCGAGAAAAAACGGACCAAACAAAAATGCTCCGACTATGCCAATTACGCCAACACCGATAACGAGCATTACTAGCCGGCGAAACCCAACTTTGAATTCGTCTAGGTCACCTCGGGCTGCAAGTCGGGTTAATCGCGGCAATAGGGCCGCCTGAACTGCTTGAAACAAAAACAGTGGCACTCGAGTTAACAGCACAGCATTACCAAATTGAGTAACGCGAATGGCATCAGATTTATCGCCGAGCAAGTCGACGGTGATTGGTCCTGCATTGACAAGCGCAGCCGCAAAAATTGAACCACCCAATAGCCAGACGAGATTCTCAGTAATTTCTGACCACGCAGCAGGTGGGCCGGGGTCAGTGTGTAATTGACCTGCGAGATAAATAATTGTCACACCAATAATTGGCGTGATCACAATGATTATTGAATATGCAGAAAGAGCAGTGACGCCAGCAACTAACAGAATCGTGCAAGCGACAACTCTTATCGCGCCGTCCGAACCGACAATGAAGCCATACGCGGGAAACTTGCCCAAGCCAGATGAAAGTCCTTTGGTGAAATAGAGCAAGCCATAACTGACGATTGCGATAGCCAAGCTTGCAGTGATGATTGCTTGACCTTCGAAAAGGTTGTCATTGATAACTGGAGAGAGCACAAGTATTAAGGCGACTAGAAAAACCACAATCGCAGCGCACAAAAGCGCAACTTTTTTTACGACTGGGGTTGTTCCTTGACCTAGTGCTCGACGGTGGGCAATCGCGCGACTTAGTTCTTGTTCGACCGGCAGAAAGAAGCCAGGTGCTATGGCAAACATAACGAACCAGAGAGAAACAAGTGGTTTGAATTCTTCCTGACCCAGGGCTTGCTGACCGATTTTGAAAAATATATAAATCGTCACACCCGCAATTAGCAGGCCGATGCCAATCGAAATGGTGCCTTCAGGAATAGCACCCTGCTTTTGATCAGCCGTTGAAGCCGATTTAACTGGTTGTCGAGACATTCAGATCAAGGTTAGTAGTTTGTCTCGAATTAGTAGTCTTAGTGCATCGTGAGCAATGAGTCATTCGAAGATTCGAAAAACCAAACGGTTGCTGCACCATTAGTAGTCACGGCGATGGTCGTGCACCAACCGGGCGCTTGGTTTGATGAAGTTCTAGCTGGTCTTGCTAGCCAGGATTATCCGAACCTCAACAGTGTTTTTTTCTTGACCACGAAATTGACCAGTTCTGGTGCCGACACGACAGATGCCAACGTTGTTGCCAAGAAAATCAGTGAAGCGCTGCCAACTGCTGTTGTTCGCATAGTCGAAGGAAACCCCGGATTCGGGCGCCTAATCAATGAATTACAGCGAATTGTCGATGGAGACAAGGGTCTGTTCTGCATCATGCATGATGACGTTGTTTTACAGACGAATACGGTGCGAAAGCTGGTCGAAGAGCTGTTTATTTCGAATGCGGCGGTCGTCGGGCCAAAACTGATGCAGTGGGACAAGCCCACACTTTTGCAATCCGTGGGTTTTGGTATTGACCGTTGCGGCGAGATTGATCCGTTCATTGAGCAAAATGAGCGTGATCAAGAACAACACGATGCCGTGCGCGATGTATTTTTCGTAAGTTCGGCGTGCATGCTCGTACGTTCAGATTTGTTTCGTGAATTAAACGGATTCAGTCAAGACATTTCGTTCTTCGGAGAAGATCTAGATTTCTGTTGGCGCGCACATCTGAGCGGGGCTCGCGTTCTTGTGTCTCCGACAGCCGTTGCACGACACATCGATAGTTTTGAAACTCGTTCACCAAACTTGGTTTCACGCGCGAGTGCTGCTCGAAATCGTGCCCGCACGGTTGCGACGTTGACTAGTCGTTGGAGATTGCCGTTTGTTTGGCTGCAGATGTTGCTGACTTCGGCGATTGAAACAGTGCTTGGAGTGTTCACGGGCACATTTCGCGAGTCGCTGGCGAGTTTTCGTGCAACCGTAGCTCTTGTTGTTGACGCTTCGTATATCTGGAAGAGACGACAGCAGGTTCGGCCATTAAGGCGCGTAGCGGCAAGCGAAATCGCAAAACTTCAAGTAAAGGGTTCGGCTCGGCTGACCAGATTTATTCGACACCGTCGGGCCTTGGCGTCTCGCGAAATCGCATCGCTGGTTGAGACAAAAAAGCGTTGGAGACAGAGTTCGACGCGCACCGCAGGCACGGTGCTGTTAACGGTCACGATTCTGATTCTCGTTGGCAGCCGAGAAATTATTACCGACTCGTCTCGAGTAATAGGTGAGATGTTGCCATTTGAAAACGGATCGGTATCGACGAGTTCGGTGTTTGCAAATTTTCTGTCGGGTTGGTGGTCAAGTGGTTTTGGTGAAGCATCTGCTAACCCAACCGGACTCGGACTAATCGCTGTCGCATCGTTTTTTCTCTTAGGCAATCTTGCACTGCTGCAAACTCTGATGATTATTGGCTCGTTGTTTGTCGGGCTGATTGGTATGTGGCGACTTTGTGGTGCATTTGCCAACACTCGAGTGCGACTCGGTGCTGCAGTGGTCTACGTTGCTCTTCCTCTTTCATATGACGCGATCGCACGTGGTCGGTTTTCGGCATTGATCTGTATTGCTGCGGCACCGTGGTTGTTCGACATCCTTAATCGATTTCAAGATGGAAAAGATCAGAGTTTGGTTCGAAAAACTCAACTCGTATCTGGTCTGTTGCTGATTCTTGGGCTCGTCTTTGCATTCACGCCAAGTATCGCCATCTTGTTTTTAACGATCATCCTCTTGTGGGTTTTTGCGTCGTTCTTGGGCGGGGTTTCTGTAACAAAATTGTTCGGCGTTCTGCTTGTTGGTTTAACCGGTTTGGTTGGCTCAGTCTTTATTAATTTGCCGTGGTCAATGCATTTTGTTTCGAGCAATTGGTGGCAATTGATGGCAGGTGATCAAGGTGTCACCGAAAGAAAAGTCGGTTTGGTTTCGATCGCCCGACTTGATTTTGGCAACACCCGTGGCGGATTTTTGGTAGTCGCTATTTATTTCTGCGTATTTTGCGCTTTAGTCGTCGCCGATGGTTGGCGCAGACTATGGGCAATTCGCTCATCGGTTTTGGTTGTCTTTGGCCTGTTGTTGGTCGTGCTTGACGATCAAGGGAAACTGCCGTTTGGGTTTCCTGAGCCAGCGGTGATGCTGGCGATAGTTGCATGTGGGTTGGCGCTTGCCGTAGCGACGTGTCTCAGTGTCTTTGCTGAAACTAATTTGAACAAAGCATCTGATTGGCGACGTTCATTAAGTTTGCTGATGCCGCTCGCAATCGCAATGATGATTGCTCCGACGCTTTTGAGTGTCACCGACGGTCGCTGGAATCAGCCTGAGACCTTGGTGCCGCAGTTGCTTGAACAATTGCCGGATAATCCCAAGGAGGGCAATTATCGGACGCTTTATATAGGTGAACGTGATTTGTTGCCGGTTGCGACAAACTCGGTGAACTCTGAGATCTCATATGGTGTCGCCGACGACGGGGCAGTGAATTTCAGTTCAAATTGGGCGCCTCAAGAAACATCGATGAATCTTGCGGCGCAACGTGCGCTCACTTCATTGATCGCTGACGACACAATTCGTGTCGGTCGTTTGATGTCGCCACTTGCGATTCGATTTATAGTTGTGCCACTTGGAGACTCGCCATCTGCAGCAGCTTTAAATCTTGTTGAGTCTTTGTCAAATCAACTCGACTTACGGCGAACCTATTTTGCTCGTGATTTGGTGATTTTTGAAGATGTCAGTTGGCTGCCAATTATCAGTGTCTTAGATGAAGAGTCTTCTGTCGCAAGCCAGCAAGCAAGTGACCTTAATTTGACGAGCCAAGAACTGAAGTCACAGAGTGCTTTATTGATTGATGAAAACTCTGTTGCTGATAAAAAAGTTAAAGCGAAATTTGCCGGTGGCACGGTTCACTTGGCAGTGCCGTTTGATTCGAATTGGCGCTTAATGGTTGATGATGCTCAGCTTTCGCCGCGAGTTGCTTTTGGCTCTTCTACTGCGTTTGATGCGCCGATTGCCGGGCTCTTGAGTTTGCAGTATGAGACATCTCCGCTGCGTTACATCTACTTGGTTATTCAGGCATTTGTTTGGCTTTGCCTGATAATGCTTGCCGCAAACTTTTCTCGCTTCAGAAGACGGATACGACAAGTCGAATCGAAAGGCGTCACCGTTTTAGTTGACGCAGTGCGACCTGATCAAAAAATTGATATGGCGACACGATGAAGAAAATTGACCTGCGATACGCATCTGCTCTTGTAGTTTTGGTGGCTGCTTTTGTTGCTTTGATTGTCGTTAACCAGACCAGCGATCAAAGTCGTGAGACTGAATCGGTGCGAAAGTCTGAAAATATTTTCGGTATCTCCACGATGCCAAGTGTCGCAGGTGGTTCTCAGTCGACTTCTTCATGGTTTTGTCCTGGTGTGCCCGGTTTGGAGAAAACGGTTTCGAGTGAGATCGTCATTGCCAATTCGACAGATATTCCGATCACGGGCAAAGTGACTTTCTTGTCGAGCGACAAACCTGCAGCAATCGCACAACTAATTGTGCAGCCATTCACTCGCAGCGTTATAGATGCAACGGGTGGTCGTAAGAGCAAATTCATCAGTGCCGTAGTCGAACTCGATAACGGCGCAGTTGCCGTCGAGCAACGAATAATTCACCCGGCTGGCGATTCGGTGTCTCTTTGTGCCAACAAGCCTTCAGATAGATGGTTCTTTGCCGACGGATTCACCGGCTCTGACAGCTTGTTTAATGTCTTGCTGAGTAATCCATTTCCGGATGCGACAGTTGTAGACGTAAGTTTTGTTACCGCCGACGGCAAACGCGAGCCCGCCTCGCTAAAGGGAATCATCATCGAACCAGAAAGCGTCTACTCGCTGTCGATGGGCGACCAAGGTGCGCGCAACGAAGCTGTTTTAGCGGTCTCAATTAGAGCGACCTCAGGGCGGTTTGTTGCCGGCAAGCTACAACACTTTCTAGGTCGTGGCCGTCTGGGTTATTCGACTTCGCTAGGTGCTTCTTCTACTAGTCGACAATGGTGGTTCGCCGGCGGCCAGAAAGATCTTGATGTAGATGAGCAGTTAGTAGTTTTTAATCCAACTGAACAAGACCAATCGGTGAGTGTCGCGTTTTTGACCGGCGTCGCCGAAGAAATTTTTCGCGAGCCACTTGTACTCACAATTCCAGCAGGAAGAGTGACGACGCTAGAGACATCAAAGTTGCCAGCAATTACTGATGGTCGATACGGAGTAGTAGTTTCAAGCATCACAAATGACTTTGTCACCAGCAATGAAGACTCCGCAGTCGAGTTTGTAGTCGTCGAGCAAGTAATAAGTCGCAGAGAAGATAAAAAGACTGGCACGACAACAACTTTTGGTGCGCCAGTTGGGGCACCGTCAAGAATCTGGACAGTTGCAAGCGGTGTGCCTGCAGCGGGCGGGACATTGGTTGTACTCAACGCAACTTCGTTGGCCACAACGCTCAAAGTTTCAACAATTGGACCCGCCGGATCTGTAGCAATTGAAGGCTTCGAGAAAATCGAATTGGGTGCTGCTGCTGTTTTAGAAATCAAGATTCCAACTGCCAGCGCAGACTTGCCTATTTTGATTGAGGCTGACAATGAAGTTGTCGTCCAGCGTGAAGTTAATCGTGGTCACGAACTCATCGGTTTTTCAAGTGTGCTCGCATTGCCTCACCGGTCAAGTGGCATCGCGGCAGTTGCAGGCAAATAGTGCGAACTATTTTCGCGATTTTGGTTTTAGCTCTCGCGGGCGGAGCGAGCTTTTTATTGCGTCGGCGGCAATCTGATGCCCCAGCCCAGGTGCGCGGGGCGGTGCCGTTTCAGTTGAATCTAGAAGACTTCGCAATCGCCGATAAGAAATGGTTAGTTGCAGTATTCACTTCATCTACGTGTGATGCGTGCCGTGATGTGGCAACAAAGGCTCGTGTGCTTGAGAGCAACGAAGTTGCTGTAGAAATTGTCGACTTCCTCGAAATGCGAGACTTGCATGCGCGATATCAGATTGATTCTGTGCCAACGACAGTGATTGCCGATATTGAAGGCATCGTTAGATTCGCAACAGTTGGACCTTTAACAGCAACTGATCTTTGGGCCGCACTTGCCAAGTGTCGAGATCCAAAAGTTTTGAGCGATGTACCTTCATGTCGTGATGAAAATCACGACCACTGAGATTATTTAGTTCTCGTTCGACTCGCTGGTTTTAGGTGTGGTACCAGGCGACGGTTCAACTATTTGAGGTCGACCTAGACCCTCTTGAACCAAGCGGGCGACAGTGGCACCATCAATGGTTTCTTGTTCGAGCAGAGATTGGGCAACTAGATCGAGGCCTGCACGGTTTTTTTCGAGCAATACTTTGGCCCGAGCTTCTTGCTCGCGCAAAATCAAACCAATTTCAGAGTCGATCATGCGGGCAGTTTCATCTGAATACTCACGACCGTTTGTCATTAGATCTTCACCAAGAAACACCTGCTGTTGTGAACTCCAGGCCATTGGTCCGACGGCATCGCTCATGCCCCATTCACGCACCATACGGCGGGCGATAGAAGTTGCTTGTTCGAGATCATTGGCGGCTCCACTGTTTAAGTGACCAAAGACGATCATCTCGGCAACGCGACCACCCATTGCTTTGCAGATCATGTCCTTGAAGTAATCGCGCGAATATGTGTGTCGCTCTTCTGGAAGTGTCCACGTAACACCGAGTGCCATGCCGCGCGGCAAAATCGTGACCTTATGCAACGGATCGCTGTGAGGCAAAACTGTTGCAAGCACTGCGTGGCCACCTTCGTGATACGCGGTGGCTCGTTTTTCTTCAGCGTTGAGAATCAAACTCTCGCGGCGAGCACCCATGATCACGCGGTCTCGGGCATTTTCGAAGTCAATGTGTTCAATAACTTTCGAACCGCGACGTACTGCAAGCAAGGCGGCTTCGTTGACCAAGTTCGCAAGATCGGCGCCGCTCATGCCTGGAGTTGCTTTGGCCATCGTGTCGAGTACGACATCAGTGCCCATTCGCTTTCCCTTTGAGTGCACGGTGAGAATCGCGAGGCGTTCTTCACATTCTGGCAACGGCATGATTACTTGTCGGTCAAAGCGACCCGGTCGCAATAGGGCAGCGTCCAAAATATCGGGACGGTTAGTCGCAGCCATCACGATGACACCTTCGGTTGTTTCGAAGCCGTCCATTTCGGCGAGTAATTGATTGAGAGTTTGCTCACGTTCGTCGTGACCGCCACCGAGCCCGGCGCCACGCTTACGACCAATCGAATCGATTTCATCGACGAAGATGATTGCTCGACCCATTTTTCTTGCTTGTTGAAAGAGATCGCGAACTCTGCTCGCACCAACGCCGACAAACATCTCCATGAAGTCAGAACCGGTTACTGACAAAAAGCCAACACCTGCTTCGCCGGCAACCGCCCGAGCAAAAAGAGTTTTACCCGTACCCGGAGGGCCGACTAGAAGAACACCTTTAGGAACGCGAGCACCAATTTCTTTGAAACTCTCTGGCATTTTGAGGAAGTCAACAACTTCACGAATTTCTTGCTTGACGCCGTCGTAACCGGCGACATCAGCAAACGTAGTTGCGGGCTTGTCTGCGTTGTAGTTCTTCGCACGACTTCTGCCGATCGACATGATGCTTCCGGCTTGACCCATGGCGCGCTTTTGCATCCAAAAAAAGAAACCCATGATCAAGATAAACGGCAACAACAGCGGAATCAGATTTGTGAAGAAGTTGCCTTGAGGGGTCGAATAGTCGTAGTCGACGCCCTTTTCTTTGAGCAAAGTTTCATCAGCATCAGATAGAGCAACAGCACCAGTGGTGACAAATTCACCACCGTCTTTCAAAGTGCCACTGATTTGATTCGACAAATTGTTGATCTCAACTTGTTGTACTTGACCTTGTTTGACGAGTTCAAGAAATTCGGTATATGTAAAACTCGTGGCGGTTGAGGTCGGCCAAATTCGAGGGCCAGCGATCAGAAGAACGACAACTGCGACGATTGCCCAAGTTGCCCAACGGGGCATGCCTGGCTTGTCGCTTTCGTTCTTGACGTTCGACTTGTTGTTTGAATTCTTGTTCGACTTTTTGCCCAAAAAATTTGCGGGCTTTTTGCGAGCCGCAGGTTTGCGCTTCGGTGACGAAGGTTTTGCAGGTGGTGGCGGGGGTGGAAGTTTGGTCACGGTTTCAATGATACGACCCGATTATCGCTGTACACAATGGCGAGTGTTTCACCAACGAGTGCATTGAAATCCACTGTGGCGATGGTCTCATCAATTAATGTGAAAGTCATGGTTCGTCGATGCTCGCGTTGCACATGCAACGAACTCGCTTCAATTACTTTGACTTATCAATACAGTCGCGCACTTGTATGGATCGATGACTTGACCGCTGAGCGAGACCCGCACGCCTATGACTTGTGTGATCGCCACGGTGTAAGAATTACGGCTCCGTCGGGTTGGAGGCTTGAAGATCGCCGCAACCGATTCAGAGTTGTGATGCCAAACCGCCTCGCGGGATGAACCAATCGCCCTGGGCTCCACCGTATGGTCAGGAGCCCGTTGGTTCAAATAAAATAACTCTCAGAATCGCGATTTTTGCGTGGTGCTCTAGTTATGTAGTTGCACTGATATTGAGTTCAGCGATTTTGGTGGCGACCGGTAATACAGATTTAGTTGACGGTCAAGAGCCCAAATGGTTTCTTGGACTTTCGGCCCTTGCGCTCTGGGTGCCATTTGCAGTTGGTCTGTATTTAGTTTCTAGAAAATTTGGTTCGGGAGTTTTCTCACGAGATTATTTTTTAAGCTTTCGCAAAGTTGATCTTTGGGGCGTGCCAATTGGTGTTGCTAGTCAGTTGTTGTTGGTCGGCTTGGTTACTTGGCCATTTCGCCTGGCGTTTCCCGAAAAATTTGCTCCAGAACTTGTTGAAAAGCGCGCACGAGATTTGTTTGAAAACGCAACGGGGATGTGGCTACTTGTTTTAGTTTTGGTAGTAGTCGTTGGCGCGCCACTGATCGAAGAATTGGTGTATCGCGGATTGATTCAGTCAAGTTTGAGTAATCGGTTCAGTCGTAGAGTCGCAATGTTGATAACTGCAGTTTGGTTTGCAGCGGTGCACTTACGGCTTGTCGAGTTGCCGGGATTACTTGCATTCGCTCTCGTGTTGGGGTTTTGTTTTTACCGAACCAACAGAATTGGTATGTCAATAATCGCCCATGTTGCTTTCAATGCAACGGGACTTTTGCTAGTTGCAACACTTTAGAAAGCCAACAGTTGCTCGCGTGTAGAGTTTGTCAGTAGTGAAAGAGTTATTTTCAAAGCATTGGTCTGCCCAGCAGATCACTTCGGTAATTGTTGTCGCTGGTTCGACATTTATGTTGTTGATGACGCTTCATCCTGAGTTGATTTTGAGAAACAACACGCCAACAGGTGGCGACATGGGGGCTCATGTTTACGGCCCTGCTTATTTGCGAGATTTTCTGCTTCCACACTTTCGCCTAACAGGTTGGAGTAACGACTGGTATTCAGGGTTTCCGATGTATCGGTTCTACATGGTCGTGCCGGCATTGGCGGTTTTGTTGATTGACCTGATTTTGCCCTACGGCATTGCACTTAAGTTGATCGCCGTTCTGGGTATTTTGACTTTGCCGGTGTGTGCATGGCTGTTTGGCAAGTTTGCGAAATTTTTGTTTCCAATTCCTGAATTACTGACTCTCGCATCGGTCGTTTTTCTCTACGACGAGAGCTTTACGATTTATGGCGGCAACATTGCCTCGACGATGGCAGGCGAGTTCTCATTTTCGATCTCGTTGTCGTTGGCTGTCTTGGGCTTTGGTCTTTTGATTCGAGCTTTCGAAGAACATCGCGGCAAAATGCTCACTGCGTTAGTCGTCGCATTGAGCGCGCTGAGTCACGGCATTGTCCTGCTCTTTGTTTTTGGTGGCGTCGTCTTGCTTGCTGCCGTTTGGTTTGAGCGCCGAAGTGCGATGACGGCGTTGACAGTTTCGATTACTGCTGTTTTACTCTCATCTTTTTGGGTTTTACCTTTCTTGACTGGTCATGCATACATGACCGACATGAAGTATGAGCCTCGCCCGAGCGGTGCAAGTGATTCTTTTTGGAGCATGTACTTTCCGTTGACAACGTTTTGGGACATTGTGATCACCGGCTTTGCAGTTATTGCATTTGCCAATTTCGTCAAGGCTCGTAATCGAACAGGTATGTGGATGGGCGCGTACTGCATTGTTCTGGTGCTGGGTGTTTATTTCGGGCGCGAGAGCCTGCCAGTAATTGGCTTGCTATGGAATCCGCGATTGTTGCCGTTTTTATATTTGCTGCGCTACTTCATGATGGTTATTGGCATTTATCAATCGGCAGTTTGGTTGACAACGTTTTATCGATTACAGCAACTTGGTCGCAGAGCGTTGGTCGAGCAATCTGTTGAAGGTATCAAACCGCTCTCATCGATCTCTGAAAACCCAAAGTTCAACTTGTCTTGGATAACTGCTTTCACCGTATTAGTCGTCGGAATAATCGGTTTTCGGTTTCAAGAAATGCCATTCGGCAAAATCACGACGAATGCGGCTGGCGAGACTATATATAAGTGGGGTTTCGTTTCGACGAAGGCGACCAACGACGGCTTTGTTGATGGTTGGGCTCGATGGAACTTCACTGGCTACGAGGGCAAGAGTGCCTATGCCGAATATCGAGCCGTTGTTGAGACGATGAAAAATATCGGTCAAGATCCAAATCTTGGCTGTGGTCGTGCATTGTGGGAGAACAACGGTGAGCTGAATAAATACGGCACGACGATGTCGCTCATGCTCTTGCCGCATTGGACAAAAGGATGCATCGGTTCGATGGAAGGTTTAAATTTTGAAGCAGCCGGAACCACGCCGTATCACTTCATCACCGCCGCAGCGATGTCGAAGCAGAGCAGCAACCCAGTTCGCGAGTTACGTTATGACGACAACAACGCGGGTCTCGGGGTGCGCTATCTACAAGAACTTGGCGTTCGCTATTACATGGCATTTACAGCCGAAGCAATTAATCAAGCAAACATGCAAGCGGCTCTGGTCAAAGTTGCACAGAGTGGCCCTTGGGTGATTTACAAAGTTGAAAAGAGCGATTTAGTTGTGCCCATGTCGGTTCAACCTGTGATTGTGACGAGCAAAATCGGTGATCCAAAAGAACGATGGCTCGAGATCGGCACGAGTTGGTTTCAGCACCCTGAAGATTGGGCGGCCGTACCAGTTGCCAGTGGCCCCGAAAGTTGGCAAAAAGTTGAAGCAATTGTCGACTTAAATCGCCGTCAAGGTGAACCAACCGATTCATCTCGCAGGGTCGACATTGTTAAACCGTCAGAGACGATAAACAAAGTCGAGTTACCGGCTGTTCAAGTCAGCAACACGGTGCTTGAAGACGAAGCAATCAGTTTCACTGTAGACAAAGTTGGTGTACCAGTACTAGTGCGAATGAGTTATTTTCCGAATTGGAAAGTCGAAAACGCCGAAGGCCCGTTTCGTGTTGCACCAAACATGATGGTTGTGATTCCAACTAGCAATGAAGTTCGGTTGCACTATGGCTATTCGTTCATAGATTTTTTTGCATACTTCATGACGTTTCTTGGTGTGGCCACAATGGCAGTTCGCTGGCGTGGTCGCCAAGTTGAACGAAATCGCAAATTATTGAGCCGCTAGTCTTAACAGTCGTGCCAAATCTAGATGCGGTTGTCAAGGCGTATGACATTCGGGGCACAGTGCCCGATCAACTCGATGCGACTTTGGCCCACGCATTTGGCGTGGCATTTGCAAAATTTTCGGATGCCAAAACAATTGTTGTCGGTCACGATATGCGTCCGAGCGGGCTTTCTCTCATCGATGCATTTCAGAATGGTCTCACTGAGCAGGGTGTTGATGTAATAAATCTTGGTCTTGCGAGCACTGACATGCTTTATTTTGCTTCAGGCAAATTGAATGCTCCAGGCGCGATGTTTACGGCTTCGCATAATCCGGCGCAATATAACGGAATCAAATGTTGCTTGTCAGGTGCCAGATCTATCGGCATTGACAACGGGTTGCGTGAGATGAAAGTGATCGCCCAAGATGTTTTAGACGGCAAGGGTCCGGCTGCGGCAAAGACTCAAGGTGAAGTCACAAAGAAAAACATGCTCGCCGAATTTGTCGACCACGTCGTGAGCTTTATCGACGTCGACAGCATTTCTAAACTGCGAGTTGTCGCAGACACTGCAAACGGTATGGGTGGGTTGGTTGCACCAGCGGTCTTTGATCGGCTGCGAAAATTTGAAATCGAAATAATGTACGGTGAACTCGACGGGACGTTTCCGAATCATCCCGCCGACCCAATTCAGCCTGCCAATCAACGCGACTTGCAAGCACGCGTGGTTGCCGGCAAATTCGATGTTGGTCTCGCATTCGACGGTGATGCTGATCGAGTGTTCTTGGTCGATGAGACGGGCAAGAGTGTTTCTGGTAGCACTACCACTGCATTGTTGGCCTCAGTATTTTTGCGCGAAAATCCGGGTGCGACGATCTTGTACAACCTGATCTGCTCGCGAATCGTTCCCGAGACAATCACATCGTTGGGTGGCAAAGCAATTCGCACAAAGAACGGTCACAGTTATATGAAGCAAGTGATGGCTCAAACTGGTGCAGTGTTTGCTGGCGAACATTCTGGTCACTATTACTTTGCAGACAATTATCGTGCCGACAGCGGTTTGATCGCGACAATGGTTGTGCTCGGCGAGATGTGTCGCACTGGAAAGTCTTTATCTGAGTTGCGCAAGCCATTTGAGAAATATGCAAATAGTGGCGAGATAAACACGCAGGTGGGCAACATTCAAGAAGTGATTGAACGTATAACAAAGCAGTTCGCCAAATTTCCGCAAGATCACCTTGATGGTCTTACTGTTGACTGCGGCACTTGGTGGTTCAATGTTCGACCTTCAAACACCGAGCCACTACTGCGCTTGAATCTCGAAGCGCAAACACGCGAAGAGTGCGACGAACACGTGGCTGAGTTGTTGATGTTGATCACGGCCTAACTGCCGTAAGTGTTATCGTGATAGCCGTGTCATCGCCTCATTCGTTGGTCAATTCGCGGTTGCTTGAGATTTTGGCTTGCCCAAAAGATAAGGGAAACTTGTTTTACGTTGCGGACGAAGAAATGCTGTACAACCCTCGTCTACAAATGCGCTACGAAGTTCGTCAAGGCATCCCGGTGATGTTGATTGAAGAAGCCACGATCGTCAATCAAGTTGAGCACGAGCGGATAATGGCCAAAGTGGCTCAACTAAACCTGAAACCCACCTTTTAGAAAAAATAAAAACAGGAGCATCATGACATCATCAATGGCAGCGCGAAAAGATTACCGAGTTGCAGATTTATCGCTTGCGCCGTTTGGCAGAAAAGAAATTCACTTAGCCGAACATGAGATGCCAGGTTTACGCGCCTTGCGCAAAGAGTTTGGTGCGTCAAAGCCTCTCAAGGGTGCCCGAATTTCGGGTTCTTTGCATATGACGATTCAGACCGCTGTCTTGATCGAAACTTTGGTGCACTTGGGCGCCGAGGTGCGTTGGGCGAGTTGCAATATCTTTTCAACTCAAGACCACGCAGCAGCCGCTGTTGTAGTTGGCCCGAATGGCACGCAAGACAACCCACAAGGTGTGCCGGTTTATGCATGGAAGGGTGAAACTCTCGAAGAGTATTGGTGGGCGACAGACCAGATGATGACTTGGCCTGATGGAGATGGTCCGAACATGATCTTGGATGACGGTGGAGATGCGACAATGTTGTTGCACAAGGGCGTTGAATACGAAAAGAAAGGCGCAGTTCCAGATCCGACTACGGCTTCGAACCCTGAACTTGCAATCGTTCTTGGTCTTTTGCAACGCGGTTTGAAGACGAGCCCAAATCGTTGGACGAAAATGTCGAAACTGATTAAAGGTGTTACTGAAGAAACGACAACCGGTGTCAAGCGTCTTTACAAGATGGCCCAAGACAACGAACTTTTGTTTCCTGCGATCAACGTCAATGACAGTGTTACGAAGAGTAAATTCGACAACCTTTATGGCTGTCGTCACTCGCTGATTGATGCTTTGAATCGCGCAACCGATGTGATGATCGCCGGCAAGATGGCTGTTGTCTGTGGTTATGGCGACGTAGGCAAAGGCTGTGCTCAAAGTTTGCGCGGGCAAGGTGCACGAGTTGTGGTTACCGAAATTGATCCGATTAACGCTTTGCAAGCCGCGATGGAGGGCTACATCGTCGACACGCTCGAGAATGTGCTTAAAGTTGCCGACATTTTTGTAACTGCTACTGGAAATGAAGCAATTATCACGGCTGAACATATGTCGAAAATGAAGCACAATGCGATTGTTTGCAATATCGGACACTTCGACAATGAAATTGATATGGCTGGGCTGTCACGAAGTGGCGCAACTCGCGACGAACTAAAACCCGGCACCGATCTTTGGACATTCAGTGACGGGCATTCTGTGATCGTTTTGGCAGAAGGGCGATTGGTAAATCTCGGGTGCGCTACTGGTCATCCAAGTTTTGTGATGAGTTGCTCGTTTACCAATCAGGTGATTGCGCAAATCGAATTATTCAATAACACCAAGAGTTATCCACTTGGTGTTTACGTACTGCCGAAACACCTCGATGAGAAGGTTGCGTCGTTGCATCTTGATTCTCTCGGGGCGAAGTTGACCAAACTTTCTGACGAGCAGTCTGAATATCTCGGTGTGCCACCAAGCGGACCATTTAAGGCCGAGCGTTACCGCTACTAATTGCCAATCGAGGCAAAAAGAAGTGGACAAGTGGGCCGACGCCTAAAGCGAAGGCAAAAGTTGCGACGCCAACTTGGCCACCAAGCAATAAGCCCACAACTAAAACTGTGACTTCAATTGCGGTTCGTCCGATTCGAATTGGAATGCCGCGCTTGGCGAGGCCAGTCATCAAACCGTCGCGGGGCCCCGGCCCGAGTGCGCTGCCGATGTAGAAGCCAGTGCCAATCGCAACGATGACAATGCCGAGCGATGCCATAATTACGCGAACAAAAATATTTTTCGGCTCAGGGATGATTGCGAGTGCCAAATCTGCAACCAAGCCAATTTCGAGTGCATTGAGAATCGTGCCAAGCCCAGGTTTTTGTTTTAGTGGTATCCAGAGCAGAAGCAAAATAAAGCCTGTCATCACGATGATCTTGCCCACCGAAATCTCGGTCTGCTTGGCAACACCTTGGTGGAAAACGTCCCACGGGGGCGCGCCAATGTTTGCATTCATTTGCAAAGAAATGCCGATTGCAAAAAGTGCTAAACCAAATATGCATCGAACAAGACGCTGACCGAGTCTGTCGCGAAACTCAAGTTGTTGTTCGTGCACGCATTTACACTAGCCACGTCGCTTAGTTTCGGTACACACATTTGCGAAAATGATCAAGTTGATAGATGCTCTCGGGCTCAGAGTAGAAAATTTTTTTGCCTACCTAGTTGGTGCAACGTGTCCAGCGTGCGGTCGGCTCGGTGTATCGATCTGCAATTCATGCACCAATAAAATCACTGATTCTTGTTTCGTTAATCTGGATAACAAGCAACCTGAATATCACGGGACAGTGCTCGTTGCTTTCGAGTACAACTCGGTAATTCGAAAAATGATCTTAAATTTCAAATACCGCAATCAAAGATCAAGCCTGCGATTCATTGGTGATGCACTTGTTCAACGACTAAGGGTTGAACAAAGTCGAACACTTCAGAGACTTGATTTAGTGACATGGGCGCCGACAACCACCAAACGCAGAGTTGAGCGAGGCTTTGACCATGCTGAGTTGATTGCTAAATATGTTGCTAAGCAACTATCTGTGCCGTGCCGAAAAGTTTTGGTTCGATTGTCGGATCGTCCACAAACAGGAAAGTCGCGTAACGCGCGACTAGTTGGGCCAACTTTTCTGGCACGAAATTTTGACGCTGAACACGTATTGCTAATCGACGATGTAGTGACAACTGGAGCAACTCTAAACAGCGCATCTCATGCGCTTTATCAAGCAGGGGCTGGTCTGGTTACTTGCATGGCTGTAGCATCAACTGTCTTATGGCAATCCTCGACCGAGTCTTACGCGCCGGAGAAGGCAAGAAAGTAAAGGCTCTTGCTGCGATATTGCCCGAAATAAATGCATTGGCAAGCGAATACTCGGCATTAAACGATGCTGCGCTACGAGGTAAAACCGCAGAGTTCAAGTCACGCGTTGAGCGAGGCGAAACCTTAGACGATTTGTTGATCGAGGCCTTTGCGGTAGTCCGTGAGGCTGCAACTCGTGTTATTGGCCAGCGTCATTACGACGTGCAGTTGATGGGTGGTGCAGCACTGCATGCAGGTTGGGTCGCCGAAATGAAAACAGGTGAAGGTAAGACACTTGTTTCAACATTGCCGGCTTATTTGAACGCGCTCTCGGGCAAAGGCGTGCATCAAATTACAACTAACGACTATTTGGCTCAACGTGACGCCGAATGGATGGGACAAATTCACAGATGGCTGGGTTTGTCGGTAGGTCTGGTTGTGCCTGGTCGGCGTGTAAGCGCACCTGAAAAGCGAGCCGATTATGCAAGCGACATAACTTACGGCACGAACAACGAATTTGGTTTCGATTATTTGCGCGACAACATGGCAGCGACTTTGCAAGACAAAGTTCAGCGCGGCTTCAATTTTGCGATCGTCGACGAAGTCGACTCAATTTTGATCGATGAAGCACGAACACCGCTGATTATTTCTGGACGTGTCGCTGATGCAGCAAAACTTTATTATCAGTTCGCGGCAATCGTGCGCACACTCGTTCGTGATGTTGATTACGACGTTGAAGAGGCGAAGCGAATTGTTGTGCCAACAGAATCGGGCATCGAAAAAGTTGAGAAGCAACTAGGTATCGAAAATCTTTACGATGAAGTTCAGCAAAATCTCGTTCACCAACTACAGGTCGCGCTTAAGGCAGCCGTCTTATATCAGCGCGACAAGGACTACATCATTCAAGATGGCGAAGTAAAAATCGTTGACGAGTTTACGGGTCGCATTCTTGAAGGTCGGCGTTGGAGCGAAGGTATTCACCAAGCGGTTGAAGCCAAAGAAGGCGTAAACATCAAAGAAGAAAACCAAACTTTGGCAACGATCACATTGCAGAACTATTTCAGAATGTACGAAAAACTCTCCGGTATGACGGGTACTGCGCAAACTGAGGCCGCAGAGTTGATGAATACATACAACTTGCAGGTTGTGCCGATTCCGACCAATCGCGAGATGGTGCGAATTGATCAAGCCGACCAGATCTATAAAACCGAAGCGGCAAAATTTGATGCTGTGGTGCGTGATATCGAAGAAAAGCACGCCAAAGGTCAACCAGTTTTGGTCGGCACTGTAAGCGTCGAAAAGAGCGAGCAATTGTCGAAAAAGCTGCAGCAGCGTGGTATTCGACACGAAGTTTTGAATGCAAAGCAACACACTCGTGAAGCGATGGTTGTAACTCAAGCCGGTCGTCTGGGTGCAATCACTGTTGCAACAAACATGGCTGGCCGTGGCGTTGACATTTTGTTGGGTGGAAACCCTGAAGGTCTCGCGCGCCAAGATGTGCTCAAAGAGGGTTTTGATCCGATGACGCTTCTTGACGAGTTTGCATTAC
>ENA-UOYL01000085-UOYL01000085.1-marine-metagenome-genome-assembly--contig:-NODE-85-length-39416-cov-3.961107_pt1 | contig 39416 bp, 30 predicted proteins | sample MGYA00238173_ERZ767189 | MGnify/ENA primary metagenome ERZ767189 (study PRJEB28943, sample SAMN06267163) | marine metagenome | isolation source: Columbia River Estuary | place: USA:Columbia River Estuary... | reverse complement strand
GAAGTAATCTATAGCTTCTGAACATTATTAAAATACATTTGTTACATTTGCAACATAAAAAAAATAAAATGACTCTCCCTAAAATTACATTTTCTACTGAACAAGAAACTGACTTTTATAAAGTTCTTCGTTCTAGAGTAAACAATTATTTCAAAGAAAAACAAATTTCGCGTCACGCAAATGCTAATATGGTCTTCAAGACTATTTTTATGTTAGCCCTTTATTTAGTTCCTTTTGGCTTTATCCTTTTTGCTGAATTATCAAATCCTGTTCATTACTTCATGTGGGTTCTAATGGGCTTTGGAATGTCGGGGATTGGTCTTTCTGTAATGCATGATGCCAATCATGGAGCATATTCTAAAAATGAAAAAGTAAATAAATTTATTGGCAAAATAATTTATTTTATAGGAGGAAGTGATGTGAATTGGCGTATTCAACACAATGTTTTACATCATACGTATACAAATGTTGCTAATATGGATGAGGACATTGAATCAATTTCATTTTTACTACGTTTCTCTCCTCATACTAAAAGATACAAAATCCATCGTTTTCAATTTATATATGCTTGGTTTTTTTATAGCTTAATGACAATATTATGGTCTTCCACCAAAGATTTCAACCAAGCCATTCGTTATAAATCTAAAGATTTAATCAAAACTCAGAATTTAACATTCACAAAACACTTAGTTTCAATCATTATCACAAAATTATGTTATTACGGACTTTTTATTGTTACGCCATTGGTCTTGTCTAATGCCCCTTGGTACTTAATTATTTCAGGATTAATAACAATGCATTTGATTTGTGGTTTGGTACTAGCAGCAATTTTTCAACCTGCACACGTTGTTCCTACTTCTGACTATCCTTTACCAGATAGTTCAGGAAATATTGAGACAGATTGGGCAATAAATCAATTATACAATACTACTAATTTTGCGCCAAAACATCCAATTTTTACATGGTATGTAGGAGGTTTAAATTACCAAGTTGAACATCATTTATTTCCAAATATTTGCCATGTTCATTATCCAAATATTTCTAAAATAGTGAAGCAGACGGCTCTTGAATACAATTTACCTTATCATTCTTATAAAAACTTCACCTCAGCATTAAGAGCACATACTAAAATGCTTTATAATCTTGGGAAGTATGATGATGCCCCTGCTATACATTAATTTATTCTCTTGAAACTTTAGAGGATACCGGTTTTTTTGGTTTAAAAATTAATCATTGTTAAAAATACGCTTAGATAAATTTGTTTGGTGTGTTCGACTTTGCAAAACGCGATCTCAAGGGACAGAACTTATTTCAAAAGGACAAATTAAGCTAAATTCACAAACCACCAAACCCTCAAAAGAAGTAAAGCTTAAAGATGTAATTTCATTTCACAAAAATAATGCGGTTTTTTCATATAAGGTTATAGAATTATTAGATAAACGCGTTGGCGCAGCGCTCATTGAAAATTTTATTATAGATATTACTCCAATAGAAGAAAAGGAAAAATTTAAAGCATATCAGTTAGTGCGACAAATTTATCGGCAAAATGGAGATGGAAAACCCACAAAAAAAGACCGTCGAGATTTGGAGTCTTTCCTAAATGTTTCTGAATGAAATCACAACATTGAAAATAGTTAAGGATTTTAGACTATAATTTAGCCGAATAAAAAAATCGCTCAAGAGTTATTATTCTAATTCTCAGAAAAAAATAAAACTATCATTACCTTTATAAAAAATCTTTTTGATAAATCATTGAACGTTTAAACCACTCAATTTTAAAAATTATTATGGATGAATCCAAGAAATTAAAAGACATAAAAGAATTAGGGGAGTTCGCTCTTATTGATCATTTGACTGAAAAATTTTCTTTAAAAAATACTACAAGTTCTTTTGGTGTTGGCGATGATGCCGCAGTAATTTCAATTTCAAAAAATGAAGTTTGCTTACTTTCTACTGATATGCTTGTTGAAGGTGTTCATTTTGATTTGATGTACACTCCGATGAAACATTTGGGCTACAAATCAGTAGCTGTAAATGTTTCTGATATTTGTGCAATGAATGGTATTGCAGAACAAATTACCGTTTCAATCGCAGTATCTAGTCGTTTTTCCCTTGAAGCTCTTGAGGAATTATATTCCGGCATTTATTTGGCTTGCGAAAATTACAAGCTGGATTTAGTAGGTGGTGACACAACAACTTCTATTTCTGGTCTTACAATTAGTATTTCTGTTTTAGGAAGAGCGCCAAAATCTAAGGTAGTTTATCGAAGTGGTGCAAAAGAATTTGATTTATTGGTTGTAACAGGAGATCTAGGCGCAGCATACTTAGGATTACAATTATTGGAAAGAGAAAAAGATGTTTTCAAAGCTAACTCACAAATTCAACCTGATTTAGATGGACACGACTATATTATCGAGCGACAATTAAAACCTGAAGCTCGGACTGATATAATTAAATTCCTTAAAGAACTAGACGTTCAACCAAGTGCTATGATCGATGTTTCTGATGGCTTAGCTTCAGAAATCCTTCATATTTGTAAAGCGAGCAAAGTTGGTTGCCATCTTTATAATGAAAAAATCCCAATAGACACCAAAACATCTATGACAGCAATAGATTTTAATATGGATCCAAGCACCTGTGCTTTAAATGGAGGAGAAGATTATGAATTACTTTTTACGATTAAACAAGAAGACTTCGATAAGATTAAAGGGAATCCCCACATGACTGTAATTGGGCACATAACTGATGAAAAGGCAGGCGTTTATCTAATAGATAAAACAGGATTCTCTTTGCCAATAAAAGCACAAGGCTGGTCACATTTTACTAATTCTTAGGTCAATTTTTTTGTGGAGGCCTAACATAGTCGGTTTGAATGTTTGTAATTGTAAATTTGCTAAAAATGCTATTTTTAATAGCTTGAGCCTCAGCTAATGTTTGAAAATCTCCAACTCTAAGGTTATAATGAGGCGCCTCAAAAGTTAAATAAGTAGCTATTTTTGGGTAAAGATTGGAGAATTTGATCCTTGCTTTATTAACTACAACTTTATCAGTGTCAAAGCAAATTTGTATTCGATATCCTGTTTTAGAAATTGCTGTATTTTTAGGTATAGTTGCTAGTGCTTGAGCATCAACTCTACTATCAACAAATATAGTGATTTGACTATTTAAAACAGAGCTTGAAACCGTCAAGAATACACTTATAAAAAAAACTTTTTTAAACATTTGATAATCTTTTAACAAAGATAACAAATACTTTATGAAAAACTAAACGGAAAGACATTATTTAGAATCATTTTAAATTAGCAATTTTCCTGTTTTTTTTGTCATGATAGTGTCATTTAATACTCTTAATCTACTAATTTTGCAGTCGTAAAAACGCTTTGAATTCGTATTAAATAAAAGAATTTAGTAATTATTTTGATGAAAATATCTAATATTCAACAGCTTAATCGTTTTAAACAACTAATATTTTTAGTTTTAACGGTAGCTATTTCCACTTTTAGCAATGAGCTTTTTGCTCAAGGAGAAGGCTTATTTAAGGCAAAATGTGCAGTTTGCCACCAACCGCATAAGAATGGTACGGGTCCAAAATTGTTTGAGGCAAGAAAACGTTGGGAGGCAGCTGGCGAAGGTGCTCTAATAATTGAATGGGTAAAAAATAATGCGAAATTGCGCGCAAGCGGTAAGTCTGCTCGTGCAAATGAAATTTTTAATGAATACAAAGGTTCGGTAATGTCTGCCTTTACAGATTTAAAGGACGAGGAAGTCATTTCGATTCTTGATTGGGTGGATGCTCAACCTGATCCTGCAACTGCCCCACCAACAACTGGAGGGCCAGTTACACCAGGAATCGATCCTGAAGAAGAAAGCTCACTATCTTGGATATGGATTATCTTAGGAGTAATGTTTGTTGTAATCATTATGGCAGTTGGTGGTGTCCGTCGTCAATTAAATATTGCAACTTCAGATAAATTAGATGTTCAAGAGAAATTAACATATGGAGAAGAATTTAGAGCTTGGGCATGGAAAAATAGATTGTATGCTGGAATTTCTACGCTCGTTATTGTTATTTCTTTAGTTGTTGGAGTTTTACAAGGATTATCAAGGATAAATGTTGTAGAGAATTATCAACCTTCACAACCAATTGCATTTCCTCATAGTGTGCATGCTGGACTAAATGGTATAGATTGTAAGTATTGTCACAACTCTGTGGAGAAATCTAAGTCTGCTGGCATTCCTACTGTAAATGTTTGTATGAACTGTCACAAACAAATTTCAGGTGAAGGAAAACCATATGCTCCAGAAATTAAAAAGATTTATGCTGCAGCTGGATGGGATCCAAAAAATGGTCCAACAGGAGCGTACAATAATAAAACTAAACCAATTGTATGGAATAAAGTACATGTCCTGCCAGATCACGTTTATTTTAATCACTCTCAGCATGTTGTGGTGGGTGGAGTTGATTGTAAGCAATGCCATGGCGATATGACTCAAATGGAAGAAGCTGTAAAAGTGCAACCTGTATCTGAATTAAATAAAATTGAAGGAAATATAAAATTATCAAAACCAACTTTAACAATGGGCTGGTGCATTGAATGTCACGGAGCAAAAGATGTTCCTCTTGGTAATGGGAAGAATGCATATTACGATGAAATTCACAGAAGATTAAAAGACAACGACAAAACACTCTATAGAAAATACCTTAAAGATGGTAAAGTTTCTGTAAGTGAATTGGGAGGTTGGGAATGTGCAAAATGTCACTATTAATTATTAATATTCTTGTCGAAATATAGACTATGGGAATGACGAAAAAATATTGGAAGGGTCTTGAAGAATTAAAGGAAACACCTGCATTTATCAAGAGTAAGGATCAAGAATTTCCGAATCAACAAGCAATTGAGGAATTTTTGGGCGATGATAGTTTAAATGAATCCTCTACAACTAGAAGAGACTTCTTAAAATTTTTAGGGTTTTCTGTAGCTGCAGCAACAATAGCATCTTGTGAGGCTCCGGTTACTAAAGCAGTTCCTTATGTTGTAAAACCTGAAAACGTTACTCCAGGAATGCCAACTTGGTATGCTTCCACTTATTACGATGGTTGTTCTTACACGAGTATAAAAGTAAAAACTAGAGAAGGTAGACCAATTTTTATTTCAGGAAACAAGGATTTTGGTTTTACAAATGGTGGAGTAAATCCTCAAATTATTGCTTCTGTATTGGGTCTATACGATAGCGAAAGATTAGCAGAACCAACAATTGATGGCGTATCTAAAAGTTGGTCTTCAGTAGATTCTGCAGTCTCTTCTGCTATAAAATCTGCGAAGAAAGTTGTTTTATTAAGTAATACGATTATCAGTCCTTCTTTAACTAGGGCAATTTCTGAAATGGAGCTTTCCATGAATGCACAGTCTCCATCAAAATTTGAACACATTCAATATGATGCCATTTCCTATGCCGCTATGCGCGAAGCAAATTTAAAAAATTGGGGGGCAGCAATTATACCAAGTTATGATTTTTCGAAAGCAAAAACAATCGTAAGTATTGATGCGGATTTCTTAGCTACTTGGTTATTACCAACAGAATTTGCAGGGCAGTATGGACAAACTAGAAATCCTGACAATAAGTGGATGTCTAAACACTTCCATTTTGAATCAGTTATGTCTGTTTCTGGTTCAAATGCTGATGGTAGAGGAATGATTAAACCTTCTGAACAAGCTTCCGTTTTAGCATACTTAATTAAAGGAATGGGTGGAAGTACTTCTGTATCTTCTAACTTAAACCCTGGTGCTGAAATAATTGCTGCTCGTGCCTTGAAAGCTCTAAAGCTTTCTAAAAAAGAATCTCTTGTAGTTTGCGGTGCTAACAATGTTGGACTTCAACTCTTAACAAATAAATTAAACAATATTTTGCGTGCTTACGGGACAACAATAGACGCAAATAATCCGATTCAATTATATAAGTCTGAGGATGGAAAAGTCCAAAAATTAGCATCTAATATTATAGCAGGAAAAGGTCCAGATGTTCTTTTAGTATTGGGTGTAAATCCAGTTTATTCTTTGCCAAATGGAGCTGAATTTGGGAAGGCATTAAAAAAGATAAAAACCCGTATTTCTTTTGCTTCCCATATGGATGAAACAGCAAGTCTTTGTAATTATACTTGCTCTGATCACCATGCTTTAGAAGCTTGGAATGATTACACAGCTAAACCAAGTGAGTATGCAATTGCTCAACCTACAATTCGTCCACTTCACAATACTGCATCTGCACTTGAATCGATATTAGTTTGGTCTGGAAAAGCAACACGAGGAGGAAAAGACTCTGCAGTTGCTTATGATTATATTAAGAATACATTTCAGGGCTTATTTCCTCTTGGAGATTTTGCTTTTACAACACACAATAGTTGCGCTGCCCTTTCTGTAATGTCAGCTGCTTTAACTTTTCAGGATGCAGCGATAAGCTCTTTACCGCAAGCAGGAGATTTGGAAGTTGTTTTTTATCAAAAAACAGCTATAGGCACTGGATTGAATGCTGGAAATCCTTGGTTACAGGAAATGCCTGATCCAATGACAAAGGTAACTTGGGACAATTACATTACTATGAATCCACTCGATATGGAAAAAGGCGGATTTGTAACGACTTATGACCAAGAAAACGGATTAAACTTAGCAACAGTTACAGTAAATAAAGCATCTCTAACTTTACCTGTTTATCCATTGCCCGGTCAAACTTTAAATACTGTTGGAGTTGCTCTTGGTTATGGTAGAGGAGCAAATGGAGAAAAAATTGGTAAAGCTGCATATCAAACAAAAGAATATGGTGGTTATGATCTTTCTGAAAATGGAAATTCAAAACCAATTGGTGCAAATGCTTTCCCTTGTGTATCATTTGAAAATGGAACGTATCAATATTATGGTTCGGGTAAACTTTCAAAAGTAGATGGAACGTATATCATCGCTGCAACTCAAATTCATCATACAGTAATGGGACGCCACTCGATTGTAAGAGAAACAACACTTGACATTTTTAATAATAAGGATAAAGAGGCATACAATCCATCATTTACATTACAGAGATTAAACAAAGAAGGACATCATGAAGATGCTCCACTAGCTGAATTTGATTTATGGGATGCACATCCTGTAGAAAAAATTGGTCATCGATGGGGAATGACAATTGATCTTTCTTCTTGTATTGGTTGCGGTTCTTGCTTAATTGCTTGTCAATCTGAAAATAATGTTCCTGTTGTTGGAAAAGATGAGGTGAGAAGAGGTCGCGAAATGCATTGGTTGAGAATTGATAGATATTTTGCTTCCGATGAAGAGGCAGCAGTTGGACTTCGCAAAGACAAAGAAACTTTCTCGTATGATAAAGCAGAGCTTGCGGCAGAAAATCCTAAAGTAGTTCACATGCCTATGATGTGTCATCATTGTAATCATGCTCCTTGTGAAACAGTTTGCCCAGTTTTAGCAACGACTCACAGTAATGAAGGATTGAATCAAATGACTTATAATCGTTGCATTGGAACACGTTATTGCGCAAATAACTGCCCATATAAAGTTCGTCGTTTTAATTGGTTTAATTACCCGTCATACAAGAAGTTTACAGAAGTAAATCCAGCACAAGATGATTTAGGTCGTATGGTCTTGAATCCAGATGTTACAGTTCGTTCTCGTGGTGTAATGGAAAAATGCTCCTTCTGTGTTCAGCGAATTCAATCGACCAAATTAGTTGCTAAAAAAGAACTTCGTCCGATTATAGATGGAGAATTTGCAACAGCATGTTCAGATTCATGTCCTACTAATGCAATAATCGTTGGAGATTGGAATGATGTAAATTCAAAAATTTATTCTAGTTCAAATGAGAAACGCTCATATCAAGCATTAGAAGAAGTAGGAATCAAACCAAATATGTGGTACAAAGTAAAGGTTAGAAATGAAGAGAATGCTTTACTTGATGATTTACAAGTTGTCAAGAAAAAAGCTCATCATGGAGAAAAAAAAGCACATCATTAATTGAAAAATAACTCGCAATGCAAAAGGAAGCAGTAATAAGAGAGCCCCTCATTTTAGGTCATAAGACTTATCATGACATCACGGAAGATGTTTGTCGTCCGATTGAAGACAAGGCTCCAAAAATGTGGTATATTCTTTTTGGAATAGCTCTCATTATTGGTTTGTATGGCGTTGGCTGTATTTTGTACTTACTTGGAACTGGCGTTGGTGTTTGGGGCTTAAATAAAACGATTGGCTGGGCTTGGGATATCACGAATTTTGTTTGGTGGGTTGGTATCGGTCATGCTGGGACATTAATTTCTGCCGTTTTATTGCTCTTTCGCCAGAAATGGAGAATGGCAATTAACCGCTCTGCAGAAGCAATGACTATTTTTGCTGTATTTATGGCGGGATTGTTTCCACTGATTCACATGGGTCGTTTGTGGGTAGGATATTGGGTATTGCCTTTGCCAAATCAGTTTGGTTCTTTGTGGGTAAACTTTAACTCACCACTTTTATGGGACGTATTCGCAATTTCAACTTATTTATCTGTTTCAGTTGTTTTCTGGTACATTGGCTTAATTCCTGATTTTGCAACTATCCGTGATAGAGCAAAGAAACCACTTTCTAAAAAAATGTATTCGATTTTATCATTTGGTTGGTCTGGTCGAGCAAAAAATTGGAATCGTTTTGAAATGGTTTCTCTTGTTTTGGCTGGTCTTGCTACACCTCTTGTATTTTCTGTTCACTCAATTGTATCATTTGACTTTGCTACATCAATCGTACCGGGGTGGCACACAACTATTTTCCCTCCATATTTTGTAGCTGGAGCAGTATTCTCAGGGTTTGCAATGGTTCAAACATTACTATTAATCATGCGAAAAGCGATGAGCTTGGAGGCATATATCCATACAAAACATATCGAGTACATGAACATTGTAATCATGGTAACGGGCTCAATTGTAGGAACGGCTTATATCACAGAATTATTTATTTCTTGGTATTCTGGAGTTGAATATGAAGCATATGCATTCTTAAACCGAGCAACTGGTCCTTATTGGTGGGCATATTGGTCAATGATGACATGTAATGTTTTATCCCCGCAATTAATGTGGTTTAGAAAATTAAGAAGAAGCTTATTATTTACTTTCTTTATCTCTATTATTGTGAATATCGGAATGTGGTTTGAACGCTATGTTATTATTGTAACATCATTGCACCGCGATTATTTACCATCAGCATGGAGCATGCATTATCCTAGTCATATTGATATTGGAGTTTATATTGGAACAATTGGGTTGTTTTTTGTGTTTTTCTTATTGTTTGCTCGTTTCTTCCCTGTTTTAGCCTTAAATGAAGTTAAGACAATATTGAAGGGGTCTGGGCAATCGTATAAAGAATCACCGGATTATCATAAACACCATTAATAGTTTAAACATGACAGACAAGGTAATTTATGTAATGTATGACGATGATCAAGTGCTGAAAGATGGCGCAATGAAACTCGTTTCTAAGGGAATTAAAATCTCAGAGGTTTTTTCTCCTTTTGCAATTCACGGAATTGACCCAATAATCGGCATTAAAAATACGCGCTTAGGAATTATGGCATTCTTGTACGGTTTAACGGGCCTAACACTTGCAACTGTTGGAATGCGGTTTTTTATGGTTACAGATTGGCCAATAAACGTTGGAGGAAAACCAAATTTTACCTATTTACAGAATATCCTTGCTTTCATTCCTGTAACGTTTGAGTTTACAGTTTTATGCGCAGCGCACGGTATGGCGATTACTTATTTGTTACGTAATAAAACACTTCCGGGGATGCCAGCTCAAAATCCTGATCCTCGAACTACAGATGATAAATTTGTTATAGAAATTCGCTTGAGTGAAAACTCGATGAAGGAAGCTGATTTAGATTTGTTATTAAATGAAACAGGTTATATAGAATTAGATAAAAAAAATATAGATTAAGAATTTTAAGTTCATTTTAAGATGAAAAAAACAATAAATACGGCAGTCAATTTTTCAATAATAGCATTCACTATTTTGCTTTTTGGCGCTTGCACCTCTGATCCAGATAGTTCAGGCTACGAATACATGCCAGATATGTATCGATCACCATCTATTGAAACATATGTAGACTACGGTGAAATTAGGGGGCGTGAAAATAAGGACTTAAAATCAAAATTATCAGCATTAACTCCACCTCGCAATACTATTCCTTTCTGTGGAACAGATTCAACAGAGGTTAGACTTATGCTTCCAAATCTTAGAAAAGCAAACGCTGCTTGGAAAGAATCACACGGATTTTATGGAGTTGATCTTAGTAAAGATGACGAATACTTACTTGCTGCAAACGATATAAATCCCTACAAATTAACAGCCGCGAATTCTGCTAGTATGATGACGAACGGAAAAGAACTTTTTACAGCAATGTGTCAGCATTGTCATGGTGAAAAAGGAGATGGAAATGGTCCGATGGTTGCAAGTGGAGCTTATGTTGGCGTACCTGCTTATGCTACGCTTACTGCACTTTCTGATGGGCAAATATATTATTCTATTTACTATGGTAAAAATATGATGGGGGCACATAATTCGCTTTTATCGAAAAAAGAAATATGGACCTTAGTGCATTATGTCCGTCAGTTTCAAGATCCGAATTATGGCAAATTTGATGCTAATGGAACCGCAATGAAATCAGTTGTTGCTGACTCAACAATGAATTAAATTAAATAAGCTGAAGGAATGGAATTTCAAATCAATAAAAAAGCCAAAAATTTAATATACGGTCTTATAGGAGCAGGACTTTTATTAAGTATTATTGGTGTGATTACCGGAATGGGCGATGCGCATTTTAAAACACGCCTGATGACCAATGGTCTAATAAACGGCTTTTTCTTTTTCGCCCTTGGCTTGGGAGCATTGTTCTTTTTGGCTTTGGCCTATGCTACAGAAACAGGATGGTATGCTTCTGTTAAACGTGTAATTGAAGCTGTTGCAGGATTTATTCCTACAGGAATAGCAATATTTGCATTTGTTTTATTGGTAATTACCTTTATGGATGGTGCACATATTTATTTATGGATGGATCCTGAAACAGTTGCAAATGATGAAATTATTCAAGGTAAATCGGTGTATTTAAATAAACCTTTTTTCTGGTTTCGTACTCTAGTTTATTTTGCTGTATATATCATTTTCCTAAATGGATTCAAAAAAAGATCGCTAGAAGAAGATAGAATTGGTGGCACGGAACTCCATTTTAAGAATTATAAAAAGGGTGCAACTTTCTTGGTATTTTTTGCTGTTTTCAGTTCAACTTCTTCTTGGGATTGGTTGATGTCAATTGATGTTCATTGGTTTTCTACATTATTCGGGTGGTATACTTTCGCAGGAATGTGGTGCTCCACAATGGTTATTTTGGTAATGACAACGCTCTACTTGAAAAAGCAGGGTTACTTGGAGAAAGTAAATGATTCTCACATTCATGACTTAGGAAAATGGACTTTTGCTACATCTTTCTTGTGGTCTTACCTTTGGTTTTCGCAATTTATGTTGATTTGGTATGCAAATATTGGAGAAGAGGTAACTTACTATGTAATGAGAATTGAAAATTTCAAGTTCTTGTACTTTGCGATGTTTATTATAAATTTTGCTTTCCCAATGTTAATCCTAATGTCAAGAGATGCTAAAAGAAATGCTGGCATTTTAACCTTTGTCGGTCTAATAATTCTCTCAGGTCATTGGTTGGATGTATATATTATGGTTTCTGCAGGATCTTTAGGCGCTAATGCAAAAATTGGTGCATTGGAAGTTGGGATGGCAATGATAGCCGCTGGGATATTTATTGCAGTCATCCTTAAAAACTTAACGAAAGCTCCTTTGACGCCGGTTAATCACCCTTTCTTAGATGAAAGTATTCATCATGAAATTTAATAACGACTATTAGCAAATAGAAAATGGAAAAATTAATAATTTTAATAGTAATTATCTTAGGTGCAATTGCCCTTGCTCAATTGATAAGAGTATACGAGCTTTCTTCTAAGTTGAGGAAATCTGGAGAGCATGAAATAAATAATAAAGACAATCATATCAATGGCTTGTTAATGTTTGTTTTTATGATACTTACTTTTGTTGGCTTTTTTTATTTGATGTTAAAATATGGATGGACAGGAAGAGGATCCGCAGCTTCTACTCAAGGTGTAGAAACAGATTGGTTGTTAAACCTAAATTTTATTATCATACTAATTGCTTACTTTATCACTAACTTTTTATTGTTTTATTTCTCTTATAAATACGTTAGAAAGCCAGGAGTGAAGGCTTATTTTTACCCGCACAATAATAAATTAGAGATGATTTGGACCATTGTTCCAGCAATAGTTTTAGCAGTTATCATAATTTTGGGTTTAAAATCTTGGACAAAGATTACTTCTCCTGCAGAAGCAGATGCTATAAGAATTGAATTATTTGCAAAACAATATGCTTGGACGGCAAGGTATGCAGGACTTGATAATGAATTAGGAAAGTACGATTATAAGTTAACTACAGATAACAACGAGCTTGCCTTAATAACTTCTAATACAATTGATTCTTCAATTGCAATAATGGGGAAGGAAATTTTATCTCTTACAAAATTATTAAATAATCGAGATACAATTCTTAACGATTCAGTAATTGTAGTTAGAAGAAATACTTTATCTGTTAAGGAAAGATTATTTCGATTGGTAACTCAGATAAAAGAAAATCATGATAAAAAAGCAGATGCAGCTGTCTGGGATGATATTATTCAAAATGACACTTTATATCTGTGTAAGGGAGAAAATTATGAGTTTAATTTGCGTGCTAGAGATGTTTTACATTCCGCTTATTTCCCTCATTTTCGTATTCAAATGAATGCAGTTCCTGGTATGACTACACGCATGAAACTTACGCCAAATATGACTACCGAGCAAATGAGAGCTGAAAAGAACAATCCTAACTTTAATTTTGTTTTAATGTGTAATAAAATTTGTGGAGGCGCTCATTACAAAATGAAAATGATTGTCGTTGTTAAGGATAAAGCATCATATAAAAAATGGATGGCTCAGAAAAATAAAGAAACTTTTAAAATGAAGTACTTTCCAGCAGCAGAAGAAACTGCAACTCCAAAGGATTCATTAATTATCAAACCATTAATTTAAATTAAAAAAGATGGCTTCAACAGCACACGAAGAACACGGGCACGGTCATGATCATGGAGGGGATCACCACCACCACGAAGAACACTTTGTTTCAAAATACATATTCAGTCAAGATCATAAAATGATTGGAAAGCAGTTTTTAATGACTGCAGTTTTTATGGGTGTTGTAGCAATGTTGCTTTCAATTCTTTTTAGAATTCAATTGGCCTGGCCAGGAGAAAGCTCTGATTTTTTATCTTTTTTCCTTGGTGAGCAATGGGCTCCAAATGGTGTTTTAAAGGAAGACATGTACCTTGGATTGGTAACTATTCATGGAACGATTATGGTTTTCTTTCTCTTAACAGGAGGATTATCCGGAACCTTTTCAAATATATTAATACCACTGCAACTTGGTGCTCGTGATATGGCCTCAGGATTCCTAAACATGCTTTCATTTTGGTTCTTTTTTGCCTCTTCATTAATAATGCTTGGTTCCTTGTTTATTGAGACTGGACCTGCAATGGCAGGTTGGACAATTTACCCACCATTATCGGCCTTACCGCAATCAGTTTCAGGTTCAGGATTAGGAATGACTCTTTGGTTGATTTCTATGGTAATTTTTATTGCAGGATCTTTAATTGGAAGTTTAAATTATATCGTAACGGTATTAAACTTAAGAACAAAAGGTATGACAATGACACGCATGCCTCTTACGATTTGGGCGTTTTTTGTGACAGCAATTCTTGGTGTTTTATCTTTTCCAGTATTATTATCTGCCGCTTTATTGCTTACAATGGACCGCTTGGCAGGAACAAGTTTTTATCTTTCTGATATAGTTGTTGGAAGCGAAATGCTAGCAAATCATGGAGGGTCTCCGATTTTGTACCAACATTTATTTTGGTTCTTAGGACATCCAGAAGTATATATCGTATTATTACCTGCATTAGGTCTTTCCTCCGAAATAATTGCTACCAACTCGCGGAAACCTATCTTCGGTTATAAAGCAATGATTGGCTCAATATTAGCAATTGGCTTTCTATCGTTTATCGTCTGGGGACATCACATGTTTATTACTGGAATGAATCCTTTCTTGGGAAGTGTCTTTGTCTTCACAACCTTATTAATTGCAATACCATCCGCCGTTAAAGTTTTTAATTATATTACTACGCTTTGGAGAGGATCCTTGGTCTTAACTCCTGCAATGTTATTTGCAATCGGATTAGTATCTACTTTTATATCTGGTGGTGTTACAGGAATAATTCTTGCAGATTCTGCTCTAGATATTGCGTTACATGATACGTATTTTGTGGTTGCACATTTTCATATTGTAATGGGAATGTCTGCAGTATTTGGAATGTTTGCGGGTGTTTATCATTGGTTCCCAAAAATGTTTGGAAGAATGATGAATACACGTTTAGGATATGTACATTTTTGGATAACAATTATTGGGGCCTACGGCGTATTTTTCCCAATGCATTTCGTTGGTTTAGCTGGAGCACCTCGACGATATTATGATTCTACCGTTTACAATGAATTTGATCAAGATACTTTTGCAATGATTATGGACTTAAATGTAATCATTACAATTTTTGCGATTTTTGCAGCTCTAGGACAGTTATTATTCTTGTTCAATTTTTTCTATAGTATTTATCGTGGACCAAAAGCACCTCAAAATCCTTGGGATTCAACAACTTTAGAATGGACAACTCCTGTAGAACATCTTCATGGAAATTGGCCCGGAGCTTTACCTGAAGTTCATCGTTGGCCTTATGATTATTCAAAACCAGGGTCAGATGTTGATTTTATTCCCCAAAATGTACCTTTAGCAAAAGGGGAAGAAGAACATTAATATAATTAATCTTATGAAATCCCTCTTGCTTTGCGATAGGGATTTTTTAATTTTCAGTAATTAAGCTCGCTTTCTACAATTTGAAGTTCTTCGTAAAACCTTTCACCAAAAGCTCGAATTAAAGGCTCTTTTAAAAAACGGTAAACGGGAACATCTAATTTACTTCCGCAGGCGCATGCTGGCTCACAAATTTTCCATTCCTCAAAATTAAGCGCTTTATAATCGTCAAATTCCTTAACGCGAATTGGATACAAATGACAAGATATTGGTTTATTGAATGGAATCACACCTTCACGAAAGGCTTTTTCTATTGAGCATTTTGCAGTTTTTGAGGAATCAAAATAAACAAAAGCACATTCTTTATTATTTACCAAGTTTGTTGCTGGTTCTTTCTCGGCATCCAAATAATAAACTCCATTTTTTTCTACTGCTTCAATTCCTTTTACTTCCATAAACGGTTTTATTGCCTCGAAATGTTTTTCTATCTGTGTTACTTCTTCGAGCTTTAGTGGAGCACCTCCATCTCCCTCAATACAGCAAGCTCCTTTGCAAGCACTTAGGTCACAAACAAATTTCTTTGAGAATATTTCTGTTGATATTATTTTATCGTCAATTTCAATTAACATCTTGTAAAGTTAGCATTAGATTTACTAGAATTAATAAATGTAACGAAAGGTTAAATTTATTCTTGGATCATTAACTTTCTTAGTCTTTGCAATTTGGTGTTTCCAATAGTGTTGAATAGCCCCTTTCATAACTAATAAACTACCATGAGTTAAATTATAACTTATTTTTTCATTTGTTAAGTTGTGCTTTAAATCAAAGCGCCGGGTTGCACCTAAACTCAAAGATGCTATTATCGGATTTTTCCCTAATGCTAATTCATCGTCTGCATGCCATCCATTTGAATCTTGACCATTTCTGTAAAGATTTACAAGCACACAGTTAAATTTTTCTCCACAAATTTTTTCTATTTTTCCTTTTAATACAAGTAGTTCTTTTGTAAAATCATGCGTTTGCAAGTCAACCCCTGAATAGGAATAAATACGTTTTTCACTTGCAAAAAAAGCTTCGAGTCTGGGAATAGAGTGGGTTTTACCGAAAAGTTTTATTGTTCCTTGCTGAAATGGCAAGCTTGTTATAAAATCTTCGAAAAGTATATCCGCCTCAAGTTTATCTAAGAAAAGATCAGCATACATAATTTCTCCGTTTTGCACTTTAGTCGTAGTCATAAATATTTTTTGAATTCTATATAGATAGTAACATTATTAATAGTGTAAAGTTTTGAAATAGCTAGTTTGCTTTCAATTAAATTTAGTGCTTAAAATTAGATATTGAAGCATTATTAGGATTATTCAAATAAAAAACTGTATATTTGTACCACTATTGTGAATGGTTAAATGAGAGGGGACGAAAGTCCCCTCTTTTATTGAGAAATGATAAAGAAAGACCTTATAACGAAATTGATTGACGAGCGCATTGCAGAATTAAACAATGGCTTGTATGTTGTTGAGTTAACAATTTCTCCTTCAAATGTTATTCGAGTTGAACTTGATAAGGTTTCTGGAGGAGTAACTGTTACAGATTGTATGTCGGTTTCTAGAAATGTTGAGCACAATTTAGACCGAGAAGAGCAGGATTTTGAATTACATGTTTCTTCTGCGGGCTTAGATAAGTCACTTCGCCATATAAAGCAATACATAAAAAATATTGGTCGCGAATTGGATGTAGTACTGCAAAATGGAACTAAGTTTTGTGGTGAAATCGTTGAAGTAACTGAAAATACAGTTATTCTATGCCATCGAGAAATGAAAAAATTAGAAGTAAAAAAAAAGAAGGAATTAGTTGAGGAGAAATATGACCTCGCTTTTTCAGATATAAAAGAAGCAAAAATTGTAATATCTTTTAAATGATTATTTATGAATAGTGTGGAACTAACAGACTCTTTCTTAGAGTTTAAGGAATTAAAAAACATTGATAAACAAACTATGCAACATGTCTTGGAAGACGTATTCCGTGCTATGTTGAAGAAAAAATTCAATACTGATGAACACATCGATATCATTGTAAATATTGATAAAGGTGATGTTCAGATTTTTTTGAACAAAGAAATTGTTGACGATGGTGAAGTAGAAGATATAAATACTGAAATTGCATACAGCGATGCTATTAAAATATCTCCTGACTTTGAAATAGGTGAAGAAGTAACAGAAGAATTTAAGTTCGGAGATTTTGGTCGAAGAAATGTTCTTTCACTGCGTCAAAATTTGATTTCTAGAATTCTAGAATTAGAAAAAGATCATTTATATAAAATATACAAAGAGCGCATTGGTGAAATTGTAACTGGAGAAGTATACCAAGTGTGGAAAAAAGAAATTCTTGTTTTAGATGATGAGGATAACGAATTAATCTTACCTAAATCTGAGCAGATTCCAATGGACTTCTTCAAAAAAGGAGAATCAGTTCGTGCTGTAGTTTCTAAAGTAGATATGAGAAATAGCACGCCTGTAATTATTCTCTCTCGAACAGCACCTGAATTTTTAGAGCGCTTGTTTGAATTGGAAGTTCCTGAGGTTTTTGATGGACTTATTACAATCAAGAAAATTGTTCGTGAACCAGGGGAAAGAGCGAAAGTCGCTGTAGAATCTTATGACGACCGAGTTGATCCTGTAGGAGCATGTGTTGGAATGAAAGGCTCTCGAATTCATGGAATTGTTCGTGAATTACGAAATGAAAACATTGATGTAATCAATTATACTACAAACAACCAACTGCTCATTCAAAGAGCACTTTCTCCTGCTAAAGTAACTTCAATGGATATCTTGGAGGAGGAAAAACGCGTTAAAGTTTACCTTCGACCAGACCAAGTTTCTTTGGCGATTGGTAAAGGTGGAAATAACATTAAACTTGCAGGTCGACTTTGTGGTTATGAAATTGATGTATACCGAGATGGTGAAGTAGATGTTGAAGATGTTGACTTAGAAGAATTTGTTGATGAAATTGACAACTGGATAATAGACGAATTAAAAGCAATTGGTTGTGATACAGCAAAATCTGTGTTGGAAATGACAGTTGAAGATTTAACAAATAGAACAGATTTAGAAAAAGAAACGATTGAAGAGGTATTCCGTATTTTACGTTCGGAATTTGAATAAGATAATCCTCTAAAATAAAGGATAGATATGGCGGGAAAACCGATAAGATTAGGAAAAGCAGCAGGAGAGCTAAATGTTGGATTACCAACAATAGTTGAGTTCCTTGTCACAAAAGGAATTAAAATTGACTCAAATCCAAACACGCGTTTGGAGCCCGAGCATTTTGATCTATTGCTGAAAGAATTTGCAGCGGACCAAAGTATGATGGAGAAGGCCAAAGGAACATCTAATCGCAGAGAGCGAAGAGAAACTGTTACCATGAGCGATATCGCCCCGGAGGAGAAAAAAGTAATTAAGGACGATGACGAAGAAGGCGATGCAATTAATCTTGAAGAAATAAAACGTAAAGTATTTGAAGGGCCTCAAAGTGATACTACTAAAATAATACCGCCAAAAGAAACTGACATATCTGAAAATGAAGATTCCTCTGCTATAAAAGAGACAAATAAAGTTCAGATTGTTGGGAAAATAGATTTAGATGCTTTGAATTTGCGCTCTCGACCGGAGAAAAAACCTCTTGAAGATCCAAAAATAGAAAAAGTAACTGTACCATTAGAACAAGATAAATCAGTTGAAGTTTCATCACCAGTTGAAGTTTCGTCACCTGAAGTAACAAAAGCTCCTGAAATTGAAACAATACGTTTCCAAAGACAAGTTCTTACAGGAACAACTGTAATTGGAAAAATTGAATTACCAGTTGAAAAACCGAAGACCACTCCTGATGCTGCTGACGATTCAAAAAGAAAAAGAAAAAGAATTAAAAAGGTTGAAGTTCAACCGGCAAAAAGTACACCAGGAGCCACTACAAATCAAACATCGGGCCCATTAAAAACTGAAAAGAAAGAAGTCTCAGAGCGTGACATCCAAAAAGAAATTAAGGACACTTTAGCACGACTTTCAAATCAAGGAAGTAAATCTAAGGCTTCCAAAAATAGAAGACAGAAAAGAGATACCGTTGCCCAACGCCGTCAAGATGAAATGGATATGGCAGAATTGGATGATAAAATCCTAAAACTCACAGAGTTTGTAACTGTTTCTGAACTTGCATCAATGATGAGTGTTCAACCAACTCAAGTAATTTCTGTTTGTATGTCCTTGGGAATTTTTGCTTCTATAAATCAACGTTTAGATGCAGAAACAATTCATATTGTAGCGGATGAATTTGGCTTCGAAACTGAATTTGTAAGTGCTGAAGTACAAGAAGCAATTCAAACTGTTGAAGACCGTGAAGAGGACTTAATTGATCGTCCGCCAATTATTACTGTAATGGGTCACGTGGATCACGGAAAAACTTCTTTGCTTGATAAAATTAGAAATGCGAATGTTACCGAAGGTGAAGCTGGAGGAATTACCCAACACATCGGTGCATATTCTGTTACCTTGAAAGACAATCGAAAAATGACTTTCTTGGATACTCCAGGTCACGAGGCTTTTACAGCCATGCGTGCTCGTGGAGCTCAAGTAACAGACGTTGCAATTATTATTGTAGCAGCGGATGATGACGTGATGCCACAAACAAAAGAAGCAATTTCACACGCTCAAGCGGCAAATGTCCCAATGATTTTTGCAATTAATAAAATAGATAAGCCTGGAGCAAATCCAGATCGTATTCGCGAACAACTTTCTACAATGAATATTCTTGTAGAAGATTGGGGAGGGAAATACCAGTGTCAAGAAATATCCGCAAAACAAAATCTGAACATTGAACTTTTATTGGACAAAGTTCTTTTAGAAGCCGAAATGTTAGCTTTAAAAGCAAACCCAAATAAAAATGCCGTTGGAACAGTAATTGAATCCTCACTTGATAAAGGGAAAGGATATGTTACTAACATGTTGGTTGAAGCAGGGACAATGCGAGTTGGTGATGTTATTCTTGTTGGTCGTTATTACGGTAAAGTAAGGGCGATGCAAGATGAAGTTGGAAATAACATTATTGAGGCTGGACCAGCACAACCTGTATCCGTTTTAGGAATTGGCGGTGCTCCAAACGCTGGAGATAAATTTAATGTTTTGGATGATGAAAAAGAAGCCAAAACAATTGCCCAAAAAAGAGAGCAATTATACCGTGAACAAGGTCTTCGTACAACAAAACATATTACGCTTGATGAAATTGGCCGTCGTTTAGCGATTGGAGATTTCAAAGAATTAAATGTAATTGTTAAAGGTGATGTGGATGGTTCTATTGAAGCTCTTTCAGATGCATTGATGAATTTGAGTACGGAAGAAATTCAAGTAAATATTATACACAAGGGTGTAGGTGCAATTTCTGAGGCTGATGTGAATTTAGCTTCTGCCTCTGATGCAATTATTATTGGCTTCCAAGTTAGACCTTCCATAGCTGCTCGGAAATTATCAGAGGCTGAACAAATAGATATTCGTCTATATTCTGTAATTTATAAGGCAATTGAAGAAATTAAAGCGGCAATGGAGGGAATGTTATCTCCTGATATTGAAGAAAAAATAACAGGATCTGCCGAGATTCGTGAAACATTTGACATTACAAAAGTTGGAACTATTGCTGGTTGTTATGTCTTAGATGGCTCAATAAAACGCAGTTCTAAAGTACGTGTCATTCGTGATGGAATTGTTGTTCATACTGGTCTTCTTGGCTCATTAAAACGATTCAAAGATGACGTGAAGGAAGTAAAAAATAATTACGAATGTGGTTTAAATATTGATAAATTTGATGATATACAAGTTAACGATATTATTGAGGCTTTTGAATCATTTGAAGTAGCAAGAAAGTTATAATTCTTCCAATTTTTGAGGGGCTATAGATTTAATTTGTATTTTTGAACTATTAAAAATAGAGAAATATGTTTATTTTAGGAGTTGTTGGCGGAGGCCAAATATTAATAATCGTTCTAGTAATTGTATTGCTGTTTTTTGGGGGAAAGAAAATTCCGGAATTAATGCGCGGTTTGGGTAAAGGTGTAAAAGAATTTAAAGACGCATCAAAAGGAGAAGACGCAAATCCTGAGAGTGAAGATAAGCCAGAGATTAAATAATTACAATGTACCGTACGATAACAGAAGTTAAGGAGGGTTTGCTTTCCGGAGATACTGTTTTATCTCTTACGAAATTTTACATTGAAAAAATCAGTCAGAATTTACATTTAAATGCTTTCTTAGAAGTCTTTGAAGACTCTGCAATTGCAGCAGCTATAAGTGTTGACGAGAAAATAAAAAATGGTACTGCAGGGAAACTTGCTGGAGTAATTGTTGGAATCAAAGACAATATTTGTTACAAAAATCATAAGGTTTCAGCAGCATCAAAAATATTAGAAGGCTTCGAATCAATTTATACTGCAACTGCCCTACAGCGCTTATTAGATGAAGATGCTATTGTAATTGGACGATTAAATTGTGATGAATTTGCCATGGGAAGTTCAAATGAAAATTCTGCCTTTGGTCCGGTTGAAAATAATCTTAAAAAGAATTATGTCCCTGGTGGTTCTTCTGGTGGATCAGCTGTTGCAGTTTCTGCAGGTTTATGTACTGTTTCGCTAGGAAGTGATACGGGTGGTTCTGTACGACAACCAGCGTCTTGGACAGGAACCTACGGATTGAAGCCGACTTATGGTCGTATTAGTCGCTACGGATTAATCGCATACGCTTCGTCTTTCGATCAGATTGGAACATTTACAAATTGTGTTGAAGATGCGCAATTACTTCTTTCAATTATGGCTGGAACTGATGAATTTGATGCAACAAGTTCAACAAAAGAATTAAAATTTGAGGATGCAGATTCTTCAAAGAAATATCGAATTGGTATTATCAAAGAATGCTTTGATCATTCTGGTTTGGATGAAGAGATTCGCTCACATCTTCAGAAAATTATTCAGGATTTAAAGCTTAAAGGGCATGAAATTATTGACTTGAGCTTCCCATTTATAGAATATTTAGTTCCTACTTATTATGTCCTAACAACCGCTGAAGCCTCTTCAAATTTATCACGTTTTGATGGTGTGCATTTTGGTTATCGCAGCTCAGAAGCAAAAGGTGTAGATGAAACCTATATTAAATCTAGGTCTGAGGGATTTGGAATGGAAGTGAAGCGTCGTATTATGGCAGGTACTTTTGTGCTTTCGCATGGTTTTTATGATGCCTATTATTCACAAGCTCAAAAAGTTCGGCGTGTACTTAAAAATCAAACGGATAAGATGTTTGAAAAAACAGATATTCTTCTTATGCCTTCCACGCCTGGCACTGCATTTGAAAAAAATGCAATAAAAGACCCCATTCAAATGTATCTTCAAGATATATTTACGGTGCATGCAAATCTTACAGGAAATCCAGCTTTAAGTATCCCATTAGGCAATCATTCTAATGGTTTACCGTTTGGATTACAAATAATGTCTACTACTTTTGATGAATCAGCACTATTTCAATTTACTAAAATTTTGGAGGATCTATAAATGAAAACAATACTCTTATTATTTTTTACACTCAATCTTTTTTTATTTAAGGCTCAAAAAAAGCCTCATCTTATTACTTCTTCTGATTCTTTAGATAAAGACGCTTTTGTAAACACAATTCAACAGAGCTTAAATTTATTCTATGCTGATTATGCAAAGAATAATTTACAATACGATTCAATTATTAAAATATTGAATTATGAGCTCAAAGAAACACCAACCTTTTCCGATGAGGTATATTGTGAAAGACTAGAAAAAATGAGTAGTATGACACCTTTTCATATGGATTGTAATGCTGCAACACTTTCAACGCTTAAATTTTTTGTTGACAAAAGAAGAGGCTTTATTCAGATAGCATTGGGGCGATCAGCATTATATTTTGATATGTTTAAAGAAAAACTTGTTGAATATGGTTTACCAATAGAACTCCGTTTCCTCTCTGTTATAGAAAGTGGGTTGCGACCGCAAGTAAAATCAAAAGCAGGTGCACTTGGCTTATGGCAATTTATGTATAAAACTGGATTATATTTTGGACTTGAAGAAAATTCATATATTGATGAGAGAATGGATCCAGATAAGGCAACGGATGCTGCCTGCCGTTATTTAAAGCAATTATATGGAATTTATGGTGACTGGAATTTAGCCCTTGCTTCATACAATGCTGGCCCTGGAAATGTCAATAAGGCAATAAAGCGTTCCGGTAATAAAAAAACGTATTGGGAAGTACGCCCTTTTCTTCCTACTGAAACGCAAGGATACGTTCCTAATTTTATAGCCGCCGCTTATCTTATGACTTATCATGCAGAACACAATATTATTCCTATTGAAGCAAAGCTTCATAATGCTCAATTAGATACAATTTGCTTTAATAAAGCAATACACATGAATACAATATCAAAATTAGTTTCTTGGGATTTAGAGGAAATAAAAGTGTTAAATCCAATTTATAAAACCACTTATGTACCAAAAACATCACCTCCACAATGTATTACAGGTCCGATGGAGAAAATTTATTCCTTAGCTGGTTTGGAAGACTCCTTATTTAGTTTAGAAACTTCAATCTATAATCCTGTTAAAGTTATACCTGTCGTTCCTAAACCTGTCCTTGATACCCTAAAATTAAACGAAAGCAATAAGGTTATCGATACCCTAAAGATTCCGGAAAAAATAGATTATTACACTGTAAGTGCCGGAGACAATTTAAAAAATATAGCTTTAAAATATAATGTAACAGTTGAGCAATTAATGGAATGGAATTCATTACAGACAACAAATATTTATGTCGGACAAAAATTAAAATTAATAGGTGTAAAAACAGTTGTAAATAAAACTCCTGAAAAGCCTGTTAAAACTCCTGAAAAGTCTACTAAAAAGTATTATGAGGTTAAGAGCGGGGATTCTGCAACCCGCATCGCAAAAAAATACCATCTCACCTTAGATCAATTAGAAAAATTAAATAAAGGAGTTAGCCTCAAACGATTAAAAACAGGTCAAAAATTAAGGATTAAATAATTAGTTTTATGAAATCTAAATTTGCCGCTTTCTCACTCGTACTTGTAGTATTTATAATTTTCTCCTGCCAAACAAAATACAAGAATTCAGGCCTTCATGTAACTGGAAAAGTTGGAGAAATATTAGTGGTCTGTGATCAGGCAATTTGGAATTCTGAGATTAAAGCGCATTTAGACTCTCAGCTTACGCAATTTATTATGCCCTACTTTCCTGATGTTACAACTTTTGAATTGATTCATAGGAAAACTGAAAATTTTGACGGAGCAATTCGTAGACATCGTAATATTCTTTTTTTAGACATCGATTCTAAGCGAAAAGAAAAGTTTGGGCTTATTCAGTCTAGAAAAGATGTTTGGGCAAATCGCCAATTAGTTATTGATCTTAAGGCAAAGGATTATAATCAATTACTTGAACTTTGTAAGGAAGGACTACAAGCTGTTCATACTCAATTTGATTTTTCAGAATGGAAGCGAATTCTACTTAATTTTCAGGCACAAAATAATAGACCTATTCAAGTTAAAATAAACAAGAATTTCGGTATTAATTTAGCTTTGCCAGATGCATCAACTATTGTGTCCTCACGCCCAAATTTTTATCGTATTGTATTGCCCACTGCATCTCGACCAATTGAGTTCGTTGGTTCAGGAACGCAAGATATTGGCTCAGTTTTAACAGGTATTATGATTTACCAATATGATTTTATTGATTCTTCTCAATTTTTGTTAGATAATTTACTGAAAGCACGTGATACAATGCTGCGTTACAATGTACCTCATGAAACCGAAGGTTTATATATGGGAACACAGTACAATAAATTTGTTTTCCCAGAGTCTAGTGTCACTTTTAACCTCAAAAAAAATATTAAAGGAATAGAAGTTAGAGGAATGTTTCAATTTACTGGTAAGGATGTTCATTCAACTGGTGGTGCATTTTGGGCCTTTCATTTCCTTCATCCTAAGTCAAAAAAACTGATTTGTATTAGCGGTTATGTTGACGCACCTTCTACAACTAGTTGGACGCATTCCTTGCGCGAAATCCAAGCGATTTGGAAAAGTGTTGAAATTTTATAAATCCAATGAATTCTAAACTTAGTGCAGTAATTATTACCTTCAACGAAGAAAGAAACATTCAACGCTGCATAGAATCGTTACTTCCGGTTGCAGATGAAATTATTATTGTAGATTCTTTTTCAACTGATCGAACGGAGGAAATCTGTAAGTTATATGGGATAAAATTTTTTCAAAATGTTTTTGAAGGCCATATAGAACAAAAAAATATCGCCTTGTTGAAAGCAAATCATGAATGGATTTTATCGGTAGATGCTGATGAAGCACTCTCTGAAACTTTACAAAAAGCCATTACAAAAAGTCTTGAAGCACCCCAATTTGATGCGTTTGCGATGAATAGATTAACTAATTATTGTGGAAAATGGGTAAAATATTGCGGTTGGTATCCAGATACAAAAGTTCGCTTGGTAAAAAAAAATAAAGCTCATTGGACAGGAACAAATCCACATGATAAATTAGAGTTAAAAGATAAGTCGCAAGTGGGCAGCTTACAAGGGGATTTATTGCATTACTCTTATTATACAAAAGAAGATCATTTTAAACAAATTGAGTATTTCGGCATTATTTCTGCAAAGGAGCTATTTCTAAAAGGAAAAAAAATCTCTGTGATTTTACTTTATTTAAAAGTTGCTACTCAGTTTTTTAAAAGTTACTTAGTGAAACTTGGATTTTTAGACGGAAAAACGGGGTGGCACATATCGTCTCGAAGTGCTTACGCAACTTTAAGAAAATATCAGATTTTAAGAAAAATGCACCAATAAAATCATGGATAAAATAATAATCTCACGTACAGATAGTATTGGCGATGTCATTTTAACCTTGCCACTTTGTGTATGGTTGAAAAAGCAATTTCCTCAAACAGAATTGGTTTTTTTAGGTCGATCATATACAAAAGACATCATTGCCTGTTTTGATGTAGTTGATACATTTTTGAATTTTGATGATTTTTCAAGTCTTCCAACAAGCGAACGAATAGCGAGATTAAAAGCGGATTGTATAATTCATGTTTTTCCTAATAGAGAAATAGCGGCACTTTCCAAAAAAGCAAAAATTCCAATGAGAATTGGAACTGCACACCGTATTTTTCATTTGTTAACATGTAATTATCGTTTAAATTTTAGCAGAAAACAATCGTTATTACATGAGTCACAATTAAATTTTGAACTTCTTAAGCCCTTAGGATTTAATGAAACACCAAGTTTTGATTCCTTGTTTCAATCTTTGAATCATTTTAATATTCCAACTGTTTCTCTACCAACTGAATTTTCTGGTATTGATTTATCAAATACAATTATTTTACACCCAAAATCTCAGGGAAGCGCTGTGGAATGGCCACTTGAAAAATATATTGAATTGGCACAAGTATTAGTTCAACAAAAAAAAACAGTGATTTTTACAGGAACAGAAAACGAGGGAAAAGAATTTAGCGCCATTCTCCCAGTTCATCCGCAAATAATTGATAGCTCAGGTAAATTAAATCTTAAGCAGCTGATACTCTTAATATCCAGTTGTGAAGCACTCGTTGCTTGTTCAACGGGCCCGTATCATATTGCTGGCATTAGCGGAATAAAAGCTATTGGCTTATTTTCTCCTCGCAAGCCAATTCATCCAGGACGGTGGAGAGCTTTAGGGGATAAATCAGCAGCTCTAGTTTTTGATTCCTCTTGTAGTAACTGCAAGAAAGGGAAAGCCTGTTCTTGTATTGAAAATATTAGCGTTCAAAGTGTTCTTTCAGCTATTAATGAAGCGCACTAAAACATTCTTGTTTTTCTTTCATTCCTATGGTTTTCTGGCTTTTTGCGCATTTATTTTCTCTTTGGGAATTCTACCGCAATCTCTTTTTTCTTTGGAATTTTCTTCTGCTATAGCACTTGCTGTTTTTGGAGTTTACAATGGCCATCGCTTATTGAAATTTCGGCAATCAAAATTAACTAGAGAAATTAACGAGTGGCTGAGTAAGAATCTTCTAGCTATTCGCAGTTTTGTGGTACTTGGTTTGGTTTTAAGTTGCGTTTTATTCATTCATTTATTTTCTCTTTTTTCTTCAGCTATTTTTTTATTGGGAATAACTCTTCTGCTTTCTGCTTTTTATAGCGGATTATTTCCCTATCTTATTCTTAGAGAAATCCCTTTTTTAAAGGCAGTATTGGTCACTATCTCTTGGTTTATTGTTTTAGTTTATATTCCTAAATCTTACGGGCATAATTTCCAATACATTGATTTTTCGTTCCTCATTTTATTTTATGCCTTGACGCTACCAAGTGATTTAAAAGATATAAAGTTTGACCCTGCTTCTTTTAAAACAATTCCCCAACTTATTGGCAGTAAAAAAAGTTTGATTCTTTTTAATGTACTCATGGCATTATTCTTACTATTAAATTGCATAAATGGTCGTTTAAACCTTTCCTTTGCAATAAGTATTCTACTTTTCTTAATTCTATTAACGCGGTATTATCTACTAAAATCTAGTTCTTTTCGCTTAGAGTTATTTGATTTTAGTCTAGTTTTAGTAGGACTAGGATTTTTGTTTAGCACTGAGTTTTAATATCTCTAGGTAACTTTTGGAATTACTTTAGCAATATATCTCTATGGAGTTTGTTGAACTTTATATCTTTGTAAAATAATTTACCAAAATGGAATACAATTTTCGGGACATAGAACATAAATGGAGAACTTTTTGGGCTAAGAACCAAACGTATAAAGTCACCGAAGATAATACGAAAGAAAAGTTTTATGTTTTAGACATGTTTCCTTATCCATCTGGTGCTGGCTTGCATGTCGGACATCCCTTAGGTTACATTGCTTCAGATATTTATGCGCGTTACAAACGCCTAAAAGGCTTTAATGTCTTACATCCGATGGGTTACGATTCTTTTGGTTTACCAGCTGAACAATATGCAATTCAAACAGGTCAGCATCCCGCAAAAACTACCGAGAATAATATTGCTAGATACAGAGATCAATTGGATAAAATAGGATTCTCATTTGATTGGTCGAGGGAACTTAGAACGTCTGATCCAAGTTATTACAAGTGGACACAATGGATTTTTAAATTGCTATTTAATTCTTATTATGACTTAGCAAAAGATAAAGCAATTTCAATTGATACATTAATTCAAGAATTTGAGAAATCAGGGAATTGTAATATTCTTGCTGTTGCAGACGATTGTGATCTTTTTTCTGAAATTGAGTGGCAAAAATTTAGCGACCATCAAAAAGAAACTACTCTTCAAAAATACCGGATAGCCTATTTGGCTGATACTTGGGTAAATTGGTGTCCTAAATTAGGGACTGTTTTAGCAAACGATGAAATTGTGAATGGTTCGTCTGTTCGTGGGGGTTTCCCAGTCGAACAAAAACTCATGCGTCAGTGGTCCATGCGAATTAAAGCGTATGCTGAACGCTTATTGGTTGGTCTTGATACAATTGATTGGTCTGATTCTATAAAAGAACAGCAACGAAATTGGATTGGCAAATCAAAAGGAGCATCTCTTACTTTTAATGTGGAAAATTCAGATTTAAAAATAGAAGTTTTTACAACACGTCCAGATACTGTTTTTGGTGTAACGTTCATGGTACTTGCACCTGAGCACGAATTTGTAAAAGAAATTACAACGGCATCCCAAAAACAGCAAGTCGAAGAGTATATTAAGTCTGCAGCTTTAAAAACGGAGAGAGATCGCCAATCAGATGTGAAGAATATTTCAGGAGCTTTTACTGGAGCATTTGCTCTTCATCCATTTACAGGCGAAAAAATTCAAATTTGGATTGGAGATTATGTTCTAGCAACATATGGAACTGGTGCAGTTATGGCAGTTCCATGTGGAGATCAGCGCGATCATGATTTTGCTTCTCATTTTAAATTGGAGATTCGCTGTATTTTTGAAGGAATTGATGTTTCTAAAAATGCGTATGCAGAAAAAGAGGCGCTTATTGCGAATTCTGAGTTCTTAAATGGACTAGAGGTAAAAGCTGCAATGGAGAAATGCATTGAAATTATTGAAGAGCGTAATTTAGGAAAAGGAAAAATAAATTTCCGCTTAAGAGATGCTGTTTTTTCAAGACAACGCTATTGGGGAGAACCTTTTCCAATTTTTTATAAGGATGAAATCCCTCAATTAGTAGCGGATAAAAATCTACCGATTGAATTACCTCTCGTTGATAAATACTTGCCGACAGAAGATGGTGAGCCGCCTTTAGCTCGTTCAAATCCCAAAGATTGGAATTATTTTGAGGGCGATAGAATGGAATACAATACTATGCCGGGGTGGGCTGGAAGCTCTTGGTATTTTTTGCGCTACATGGATCCAACAAATGAAAATGAATTTGTTGCACGCGAAAAAATTGATTATTGGAACAATGTTGATTTGTATATCGGCGGATCAGAACATGCTACAGGTCATCTTTTGTATGCAAGGTTTTGGACAAAGTTTTTATTTGATTTGGGTTATTTGCCTTTTGATGAACCCTTCCAAAAATTAATAAATCAGGGTATGATTCTCGGTAGAAGTAGTTTTGTTTACCGAATTCAAGGGACAAATACGTATGTCTCAAAAGGAAAAATAGGGAATTCAAACGTCCTTCCAATTCATGTAGATATTAGCTTAGTAGACAATGACTTCTTGAATATTGAAAGATTTAAAAATTGGTTGCCAGAATTCAAAAATGCAGAATTTATCATGGAAGATGATGGCTGCTATTTGTGTGGTTCTGAAGTTGAAAAAATGTCTAAGTCAAAGTTTAATGTTCAAACTCCTGACGAATTAGTGGATAAATTTGGTGCTGATACACTTCGTATGTATGAGATGTTTCTTGGTCCTTTAGAACAAAGCAAACCTTGGGATACAAAAGGAATTACAGGCGTTCACGGATTCTTGAAAAAATATTGGCGTTTGTTTCATGCAAACACTGGTTTTTCTGTTTCTAATGAAGAACCAAGTAAGGAATCACTTAAGACAATTCACCACACAATTAAACGTATTCAAGAAGATTTAGACCGTTATTCATTTAATACTTGTATTTCTACATTGATGATTTGCGTGAATGAACTTACAGATCAAAAGTGTAATAAGCGACAGATTTTAGAGCCACTTACAATTCTTTTATCTCCTTTTGCACCTCATATTGCCGAAGAAGTTTGGAGTTTATTAGGACATCCTTCTGGCTCTATTTCTTACATGCAATTTCCAGTTTTTGAACAAAAATATTTAGAGGTTTCAGAATACGATTATCCTGTTTCATTCAATGGTAAGTTTCGCTTAAAAGTTACCTTACCTTTAAATATGACTGCTGCAGAAATTGAATCTCATGTTCTAGGACTCGAGCAAGTAAGCAAATGGTTAGAGGGAAAACAACCTAAGAAAGCGATTATCGTTCCGGGAAAAGTCATAAATTTCGTTTTGGGATAGTATCTAAATTATTTTTCTTCATAGTTTTTCTTATCCTCATCTATTTAAGTCATTTATCGTAAATTTGCCATCTTACAAGGAAAATTCGCATGAACGATAAATATAATGAGTACAAAGGCTTAAACCTTCCAAATGTTGCAAAAGAAATTTTAGAGAAATGGCAAAATGAGTCCATTTTTGAAAAGTCGATTGCGCTGCGTGAAGGAAATCCTTCTTTTGTATTTTTTGAAGGACCTCCGTCTGCAAACGGTTTGCCGGGGATTCATCATGCAATGTCCCGCTCTATTAAAGATATTTTTTGTCGCTATAAAACACTAAAAGGATTTCAAGTTAAAAGAAAAGCTGGTTGGGATACACATGGACTTCCAGTGGAATTAGGTGTTGAGAAGGAACTGGGAATTACAAAAGAAGATATTGGAACAAAAATTTCTGTAGATGAATACAACAATGCCTGCAAAAAGGCAGTAATGCGCTACACTGATATTTGGAATGACTTAACAGAGAAAATGGGTTACTGGGTCGATATGGAGAATCCGTATGTCACTTTTGAGCCAAAATACATGGAATCTGTTTGGTGGCTATTAGCACAATTGTATAACAAAGGATTAATTTACAAAGGATATACGATTCAACCGTATTCTCCAAAAGCTGGAACAGGACTTTCGTCGCATGAATTAAACCAACCAGGTTGTTATAAAGATGTAAAAGATACGACGGTTGTTGCACAATTTAAACTTCTTTCAAATGAAACTCTTCCTTCAGAATTTGGTATTGTAGCATCAAAAACTGCTTGTTTTTTCCTTGCTTGGACGACAACTCCATGGACTTTACCCTCAAATACTGCTTTGGCTGTTGGTCCGTCAATTCAATATGTATTAGTTGCCACATTTAATCAATATACATTTGAAGCAATTCATGTTATTTTAGCCGAAAAATTAGTTTCTTATCAATTCAGCAAAGGATTTCACGCTGTAGATGCTATTTCAGAATTAGCTACTTATAAACCAGCTGATAAATCAATACCATTTCATATTATAGGAACGTGTCAAGGCAAAGATTTAGTAGGATTAAAATACGAGCAGTTGCTGCCTTATTGTCTTCCGGCTGAAAATCCTGAACGTGCTTTCTGTGTTATTCCTGGAGATTTTGTAACTACAGAAGATGGAACAGGAATTGTTCATACGGCGCCAACATTTGGAGCTGACGATGCTAAAGTTGCTGCAGAAGCTGGTGTTCCTGCACTTCTTATTCAAGATGAAAAAGGGAATCTTGTTCCACTTGTAGATTTACAAGGGCGCTTTAGACCAGAAGTTACAGACTTCGCTGGAATGTATGTGAAGAATGAGTACTATGATGATGGAACAGCTCCAGAACGCTCAGCAGATGTTCAAATTGCCATAAAACTTAAAGAAGAAAATCGTGCTTTTAAAGTCGAAAAATACGAGCACAACTATCCTCATTGTTGGAGAACGGATAAGCCAGTTTTGTATTATCCAATGGATTCATGGTTTATTCGTGTTACGGATAAAAAAGACCGAATGGTTGCCTTAAACAATACTATTAATTGGAAGCCTGAAGCAACAGGAACTGGCAGATTTGGTAAATGGTTAGAAAATGCAAACGATTGGAATTTGTCGCGCTCGCGCTATTGGGGGATTCCAATTCCAATATGGTCAACAGAAGAGGGAGATGAACGAATTTGCTTTGGCTCTGTTGAAGAATTAAAAACTGCCTGTGACAAATCAGTAAAAGCAGGATTTATATCGAGCAATCCCTTTGAGAATTTTGAGCTTGGAAACATGTCGAAAGAAAATTACAGTAAAATTGATTTACACAAACACTTAGTTGATCAGATTATTTTAGTTTCTCCAAGTGGTAAGCCAATGAAAAGAGAAGCAGATTTAATTGATGTTTGGTTTGATTCAGGCGCGATGCCTTATGCACAATGGCATTACCCTTTTGAAAATAAAGATTTAATTGATAATGGAACTGCTTTTCCTGCAGATTTTATTGCAGAAGGAGTGGACCAAACTAGAGGATGGTTTTATACATTACATGCTATTTCAACCATGGTTTTTGATTCGGTAGCTTATAAAAATGTAGTTTCTAATGGACTTGTTTTAGATAAAAACGGACAGAAAATGTCAAAAAGATTAGGAAATGCAGCTGATCCTTTTACAACACTTGAAAAATATGGCCCCGATGCAACGCGTTGGTATATGATAACGAATGCGCAACCTTGGGACAATCTTAAGTTTGATTTAGATGGAATTACGGAGGTGCAACGCAAGTTTTTTGGTACGCTTTACAATACTTATTCTTTCTTTGCTTTGTATGCAAATGTCGATAAATTCGATTTTTCTGGTGCCGAGGTCCCATTGGCAGAACGACCTGAAATTGACCGTTGGGTCTTATCAAAATTAAATTCTTTAATCCAAGATGTAGACGATGCCTATGGTTCTTATGAGCCAACAAAAGCCGGGAGATTAGTTCAGGACTTTGTAACAGATCAACTTTCTAATTGGTATGTTCGACTTTGTCGCAGAAGATTTTGGAAAAATGATGACCCTAAAGATAAAGTATGTGCTTATCAGACGCTTTATTCCTGTTTGGAAACAGTTGCGCTTCTCGCTGCCCCAATTGCCCCATTTTACATGGATCGCTTATTTTTAGACCTTAATCTTGTTTCCAAAAGAATAATTTGTGCCTCTGTTCATTTGGCAGACTTTCCAAGTGTAAACATGAAATCTATCGACAAGAAATTAGAGATTCAAATGGAATTAGCACAGCAAGCATGTTCCTTGGTCTTAGGATTGAGAAAGAAGCATTCCTTACGCGTTCGGCAACCTTTACAAAAAATACTGATTCCAGTGCTTCAAAAAGAAATGGCTGAGGACTTTCAACATATGAAAGAATTGATTTTATCCGAAGTCAATGTCAAAGAATTGGAATTACTTACAGAAGGAACAGCTTTACTTGTAAAAAATATAAAACCCAATTTCAAGACAATCGGTCCGAAATATGGAAAACAAATGAAAGATATTGCATCTTTGGTTGCACAATTTTCGCAACAAGACATTACAGAAATTGAGAAAACAGGAAAGTGGAATACTGTTATTGCTGCATGTGAAATAAATTTGGACATGGAAGATTTTGAGATTTCAGCACAAGACATCCCTGGTTGGTTGGTTGCCTCTGAAGGTGGAATAACCGTTGCGCTCGATACAACACTAAGTCCAGAATTAAAAAATGAAGGAATTGCAAGGGAAATAGTAAACAGAATCCAAAATTTACGCAAAGATTCAGCCTTTGATGTAACGGATAGAATTCTATTAAAAATAAATACCAGCGAGGCAATACAGACTGCAATTTCAGCTAATAAAAACTATATCTGTGATGAGGTTTTAGCGAATGAGATTTCTTTTGAAGCGCTACCAAATTCTGCATTTTGCACGGATATTGAGGCTGAAAAAGACACTTATATTACTATTCAAAAACAATAATTAGCTATATTTGATCCTATGCAAAAAAGTGGAAATTGGTTATTTGACGGAAAAGAAATCCAAACTAAAGAGGGAACTTTTGTAAAATGGTACGACCATCAATTTTTTCTTTTGATGCACAATGGAAAAAAATTCCATGGCGAAATAATCAAAAATGATTCCGAGAACAATCACTTAACAATAAAAATAAATCAACGAATTTTTGAGGTTAAAAGAAAGGGAGAATTAGATGAATTAATTACTTCCCTAGGTTTAGACAAGCAGAAAGTCAAAAAATTAAAAGAATTACAGGCTCCAATGCCAGGTCGAGTTTTAAAAATTTTCGTTAAAAAAGGGGATGAAATTCAAATTGGGGAAAATGTGCTATCGCTTGAAGCTATGAAAATGGAAAATGTCCTTAAAGCTGAAGGAGTTGGTGTTGTAGGTGCTATTTTAATCAGTGAAGGAGATGTCGTTGATAAAGGGACAGTACTAATTGAATTTATTTAATTTTAAAGCAGGCAAGATTTGCTGCAATAAAGTCCCAGAGTTAGTTATCTCAGTCAAATTATCTGCTAATTCCTTTCCGTTTAAATTGATTTGAATTCCTCCAGCAAAGATTGGTATTCCATTTGTATCTTCTTTTAATTTTCGGAAATAGTTTTTCAAAAAACTTAGGTCAACTGCAGTTAACCAAGCGCTTAGAATTGCCTTGGGTTTAATTGTTTTAATGCAATCTACCAATGAGTCATAAGGCAAACTTTGTCCCAAATATACAGTATGCAATCCTTTACTTCTGAGTAAATAATGGTAGAAAAGCAAGCTTATTTCGTGCCATTCGTGTTCTGGAAGATAAAGCATTATTGGAGCATCAGTTGTCTCAGGAACAATTTGCTTGTCAATTTCTGAAATAATTTTTTGGCGAATTAGATTCGAAATAAAATGCTCTTGAGCGGGACTTATCGAACCTGTTAACCACATCACACCAATCCGATCAAGAAAAGGAATTATGTGTGCTGAAAAGGTTAATGCTAATCCAAGTTCGTTAATTAAATTATTTAAAGTGTCGCGAAATAACTTCTCGTCTAATTCAATTAGCGCTAAAATTAATTTTTTGCCACTGTCACAATTTTTTTTGCCAATGCGAATATCCCAAACTAATTTATTGATTTCGGCTTCTGGTAAACCTGCAATTTTAGAAATTTTATGTCCATTATTGTTTAGCAAACTGATATTTAGAAGACTGGCAATTTGTGCATCTGAATAAGTGCGAATTTGTGTTTCTGTTCTACTTGGTTCTAAAATACCATAGCGTTTTTCCCAAATACGTATAGTGTGAGCTTTAATTCCAGTGAGAACTTCTACATCTTTAATCTTGTAAACTGCCATAAATTTTAAAACATTTTAAAAATATGTATTGTTCATTTAAATCCTAAATTAAACTATTAATTCCATTAATTTTGCGCTACTATGAAAATAAAAGATGCAGTTTTTGTTATTTCAAATTCGGAACTCAGTAAATGCCCTACAGACGCTAAACCTGAATTCGCTTTTATCGGTCGTTCTAATGTTGGGAAATCTTCGTTAATTAATATGTTAACAGGTAAAAAATCCCTTGCCAAAACATCTGGAACTCCAGGAAAAACACAATTAATCAATCATTTTTTAATTGATGAAAAATGGTATTTGGTAGATTTACCCGGATTTGGTTATGCAAAAGCTTCAAAATCTAAACGCTTCCAATGGGAAAAATTCATTGCAGAATATTTAACAAAAAGAGAAACCTTATTGAATATTTTTGTTCTTTTAGATGCGCGCCTTGAACCGCAGCAAATTGATTTAGAATTTATGAATTGGTGTGGTGAAAAAGGCCTTCCTTTTTCCATGGTTTTTACAAAAATTGATAAGTTGTCAAGTACAGCCCTTCAAAAAAACTTGGCAAAATATAAAAAAGAAATGTTGAAATATTGGGATGAACTTCCTCCACTTTTTACAAGTTCTGCTACCTCTAATTTTGGAAAAGAACCCTTGTTAAATTACATTGAGCTAATTTTAGAGGGAGTACAGAAGAAATGATGCTTGAAAAATCGGCGTAATTTCCCTATTTTTGTTAAAAATTAGTATCATGGGAAGAGCTTTTGAATACCGAAGAGCAGCAAAGGAAAAGCGTTGGGACAAAATGTCTAAAATATTTCCGAAATTAGGAAAAGCCATTACAATGGCTGCAAAAGAAGGAGGTATAGATCCATCAACAAATGCTAAACTCCGAACAGCTATCCAAAATGCTAAGTCGGAAAATATGCCCAAGGATAATATTGAAGCTGCAATTAAGCGTTCCGCTCAAAAAGATATTGCGTCATTTACAGAGGTAAATTATGAAGGAAAAGGTCCTCATGGTGTATTGGTTTTTGTTGAATGTGCTTCCGATAATCCAACAAGAACTGTCGCTAATGTAAAATCATACTTCAATAAAGCCGGAGGAGCAGTTGTTCCAAATGGCTCAATGGAATTTATGTTTGCACGAAAAAGTGTATTTGAAATCAACAAAACAGAGGATTTAGATCCCGAGATGTTAGAATTGGAATTAATTGATGCTGGCTGTGAAGAAATAGATATCGAAGAAAATTCGATTGTTGTCTATGGTGATTATACCGCTTTTGGAACTTTATCTAAAGCATTGGAAGATAAAAATTTGGAAGTCCAAAAATCTAGTTTAAAACGAATCCCTACAAGTCCAGTTGATTTCTCTGAAGAACAGCTGATAGATATTGAAAAAATGTTGGATAAAATTGAAGACGATGATGATATTCAACAAGTATTTACAAATATTGCGTAATAAAAGAGTGGGTTTTATACTAAAACCCTTCATTTTCAGTTAATAATAGACGAATTAAAAAAGAATGACAAGCTGTCTAATAAAGAAATTATGGTTCCTCATAGCATTGCTGAGTGTTTTCTCATGCTCTACTGAAAAAAATAATTTTTTTAACCGTAATTACCATTCCACAACTGCAAGGTATAACGGTCTATTTAATGCCAACGAATTACTGCGATTATCATTAATAACGTATGATGGTTCTCACAAAGATGATTTTTATACTTTTCTTCCTGTAAATCCTTTACCAAACGAGAAAGAAGTAATTGGAATGTATCCAGCCATTGATACAGCCATTGCAAAATGCACAAAAGTTATTGAAGATCATAGCATGCCGAATGCTGTAGATATGTATTACAAGGAAGCAGAATATAATAATTGGATTGATGAAAATTGGCTTACGATTGGCAGGGCTTTTTATTATCGTAGAGATTATGAAAAAGCACTAAATAATTTCGAGTTTGTTAAACGGTTTTTTATAAAGGATCCTTCCACTTACATTGCTCAATTATGGATTGCCAAGGTCTACATTGAATTAAGCAAATTTTCAGATGCAAAATTAATATTGGATAATTTAACTGAAGTTGCCCAAAAACAAAAGAAAAAGAAATTAAAGGATTTCCTCCCATTTTTAAATAATAAAAAAGGAGAATCTTACCAACCCACAATGAATACAAGCCTTCAATTAGAAATTTATAAAGCATATGGCGACTTAGCTATGAAAAGAAATGATTATGAAGCTGCCATTGATGGAATAAAACTCGCGGTTTCTAAATCTAAGAGCAAAAGAGAAAAAGCTAGATTAAATTTTATTTTAGGGCAGTTATATCAAAAAACAAATAATTCGAACAGTGCTAGTTATCATTTTAAGAAAGCCGTAAGTATCTCGGCTTCATTTGAATTAGCATTTAATGCACGATTAAATCTTGCAGTTTCTGATGGTAGAGAATCATTCAAAAAAGATTTAGCTAGGATGATTAGAGATTCAAAAAATGCCGCATTTAAAGATCAAATTTATTATGCTTTGGGCTTGATAGAATTAAATAATAACAACAAACAAGAAGCCAAAGAATGTTTAACAAAATCTACATTTTTTTCTCTTTCAAATAAAAGACAGAAAGCGATGTCTTATGAAAAACTTGGAGATATTTCATTTTTTGACAAGGAGTTTGTGCCAGCTCAAAAATACTATGATTCCTGCACTCGTTTTATGCCAGAAGATTATCCAAATGCTGAAATTGTAAAAAATAAATCAGAAAAATTATTTGATTTAGTAAAAGCATTAGAGACTGCTGCTTTTGAAGATAGCGTTGAAAGAATAGCAAAGTTGAGTGATAAAGACAGAGAAATCTTCCTCAAAGAGACATTAAAGCAAATGCGCAAAGAAATACAAGTCGCAAAGGAAAAGGAAGCCGCTAAATTACTTGCATTACAGAGTAATAGTGTCCCAAATAATAACACAAACGCAAATAAATTTATCTTCAATAATCCAAAATTACGAGAAACAGGATTCAATGAATTTAAAAAATTATGGGGCGCACGAGACAATGAAGATGATTGGCGAAGAAGTGATAAATTAGCTGTAGCTAATAGTAACTCTAATCTAGATTCAACAGAAAATTTAGTTGGGCAAGAATCTAAAGATTCATTAAGTATTCAAGGCTTATTAAAAAATATTCCTCTTAGTGACAGTGCATTTTCTCAATCTCAATCGCGTTTAATTGAGGCGCTTTATACCTCAGGAATCCTATACAAAGAAGTTCTCTCAGAAAACGAATTAGCAGAAAAACAATTTCAATCTGTACTCGCTTTAAAACTTTCCAATAATACAGACTTATCTGCTGCATTTCAATTATTTAAATTGAATGAGCAAAATAAAAAAAGTGAAAAGTATAAATCTTATATTTTAGATAAATATCCTAATTCTGATGTGGCAAAATATTTTCTTGACCCTGATTTCTACATAAAACAAAAGAATAATGCTCAAGAATCACAAAAAGAATACTTGAAATTGCTAGAACAGTATAAATTAAAAGCATTTCAAACGGTCTTTAATCTTAGTCAATCTATTCTTGAAAAAGATCTTACAAACGCATATAGAAGTGAATATATGCTTTTGAATGTTTTAGCAATGGGTCAATTAACAGAAGATAAAACAACTCTAATTCCTAAATTAAATTTAATTATTGAAGAAAAACCACAAACAGAACAAGCAGCTAGAGCAAAAGAGATGCTTGAAATAATTCAAATAGGATATTCTAAGAATGAAGAAATCAATTTTAACAAAAAATACTTTTTTAATTTTCAATCTGATGTCCCACAATATATTATTGTATTACCAGACTTGGACGAGGATATAGACGATTCAAAAGGAGTAATATCAGACTTTGTTACTAAAAGTTTTAGATCTAGTAAATTACGTGTAAGCTCTAAAATTACGCTTTCTGAAAAATCATTTATACTAGTTCAAGAATTTCCCTCAATTACCCTTGCAAACAATTTTA
>ENA-UOYL01000082-UOYL01000082.1-marine-metagenome-genome-assembly--contig:-NODE-82-length-39819-cov-3.819008_pt1 | contig 39819 bp, 38 predicted proteins | sample MGYA00238173_ERZ767189 | MGnify/ENA primary metagenome ERZ767189 (study PRJEB28943, sample SAMN06267163) | marine metagenome | isolation source: Columbia River Estuary | place: USA:Columbia River Estuary... | reverse complement strand
CGCTAGGACCAGAAACCACCAGGAGTTTGCCACTTCTACGAGAGTTCTTAATCAATAGAAATTCCTGCCTCAATAGCTCAAGTTGTCGCTTGCCGACACCACCAATTCTACGCGAGGGTGAGATGCCAGTTTTATCAAAAATAATATCGGCCCTGATCTGTCCAACTCCTGGAACCGCCTGCAGTAGATCGCTCAATTTCATTCTAGAAATAGATTTACGCTCATCTTTGAATAGGTCAAAGAAAAATAATTGCCCATTAGCGACCTGCTCTTTGACCTTAGCCCGCTCCTGTCTAGCGGCAACCGCCTTCTCACCAGCTTTTCTGCGATCTCGTCTACTTAATCTTGGTGGCAACATATTTACCTCAATGAGTTAGCTATTTGCTCAATCTTATTACGCATTTTTACACCAGAGCCATCCCACATCTGAGTTATTGATCGACCAATCACTACAAAATTAGCACCTTGATCGATAGCATCCTTTGGGGTCATAACCCTTACCTGATCACCAGCATCATCTCCTGCCACGCGAACTCCAGGTGTTATTAAGGTTGCTGTGGCAGATAATTTACGAAGAGCTGCTACCTCAAATGGTGAACAAACAAGTGAGGTGGCACCAGCTGCTAGTGCGCTAACTGCCCAAGATTTACTTGTCTCTTCAATACTTTGTTTAGCTCCTAATGCTGCAAACTCTGATTCGGAAAAAGAGGTCAATACTGTAACTGCAGTTATTGAGCCATTAGGTAGGCAATCAGCAGCTGCTCTAATCATTTTGCTACCACCACTGGCATGAACGGTGAGAAACTTAGGTGATAGTTGGGCAACTGATTCAACTGCGCCCTTAACTGTGTTGGGGATATCATAAAGTTTTAGATCTAAAAATAATTCAAACTCACTCTCCTTGCGCAGTTGCTCAATACCAGCGCTGCCATGCCGAAGATAAAATTCAAGTCCAACCTTAAAGTGATCAATTAAATCACCTGATGTCTTAATCCAGGCAAGAGCTTGCTTAATCTCCTTAGTATCTAATGCGAGAATTATTGGTAATGTCATTAAATACCTCGATGGGCAAAGCCAATTGCATCACGAAGGTCGTTAAACCCTTTTTCAGTTAATAACTCTGCCAATTGATTTTTAATATCAAAGGCAGCTTTTGGGTTACCAAAACTGGCAGTACCCACCGATACCGCACTAGCACCTGCGAGAATTAATTCCAGAGCATCTCGCCCACTTGCAACCCCACCCATGCCAACAATTGGCGTATCTGGAAAGGCTTGGTGTACTTGATAAATTGCTCGAACTGCAACTGGCCTAATTGCTGGACCAGATAATCCACCAGTCTTACCAGCAAGCTTTGGTTTCATAGTATTTGTATCAATTACCATACCTAGAAGTGTATTAATTAGAGCCAGTCCATCAACGCCTGCATTAATAACAGCTCTTGCTATCTCCACAATATCTGTTACATCAGGTGATAACTTAGCAATTATTGGTAGCTCACCACCTATATTTCGACGTACCGCCTCAATTACTGCAATTGAAGTATCGGGATGACAGGCAAATACTTGGCCACGGTTTTCTACATTGGGACAGGAGATATTTACCTCAACTGCACTAATTCCAGCGACCGCTCTTAATCTACGCGCTAAGACACCATACTCATCAACACTCTCACCTGCAATTGAGACAATTACCTTAACCTGTTGCTCAACTAGCCATGGAATATCTCTTTCTAAAAATGTATCAATTCCAGGTCCCTGCAGACCAATTGAATTAAGCATTCCACTTGGAGTCTCTGCCATTCTAGGAGTTGCTCTACCAGTTCTAGCCTTAACCATTATTGATTTAGTGACAACTGCGCCAATCTCAGTTAATGGAAAGAACTGAGCAAGCTCCTGCCCGGAACTAGCACAGCCACTAGCGGTAAATATTGGATTAGAAAATCTTTTACTACCGATTTTGGTTGAGAAATCTAGGGCGCTCATCTGATTACAACGCATCCATAACAGTTTTACGATCCCAGATAACCTGTGAGCCATCCATTACTGGCCCATCGATACAACTGCGAATCATTTTTATGCCATCTTCATTCTTTACCGGTATCACGCAGGTCATACAAACACCTATACCGCAGGCCATCGACTCCTCAACTGCACATTGATGAACCAGATTAAACTCCTCTGCTATTTTAGCCACAGCAGCAAGCATCCCCATCGGACCGCATGAGTAGATAACCTCGGTACCAAACTCTCGAATTAATCTTGGTATTGCCTCACTTATTTGGCCGTGTATGCCAGTACTTCCATCATCAGTTGTTAGAGTTAAAGATGAGACGCTACGTTTTCCTTCAAGTGGTGCGTAAATTTTATTTGCAGTACTTGCACCTAGCACCATATCTACTCGGCAACCCTTATTTTTTAAGAGTTCGGCTAAGGCAAATAGTGGTGCTGATCCATAGCCGCCACCGACCAACATTGCATTAGCATTTACAGTTGGAATTCCAAATGCAGTTCCTAATGGACCAATAAAATCAACTAAATCTCCAACAGCTCTTTGGCACAGCCACCTGCTTCCCTGACCATGTGGAGCTACTACCAATTCAATACTTCCTCCCATTGGGCCTTTATCTAATGCTCGATAAATTGCAAATGCTCTACGCAAAACTAAGGAGGATTGCTCACCCCCAACAGATATCGCAACAAAGTTGCCAGGTTTAACATGAGATGCCATATCACCAACAGCAAAAACCATATGGTGATAAGGTCCAACTTTTTTATTGCTAATTACCTCAGCCAGCATCTGAGTAGCAAATTGATTTATCTTTGCACTCATTATTTCTTCATCCATTCCTGCAGTGATTTAATATTAAACTCATCCTTTTGTAGCGCAGTAATACCAGCTACTGCCGCTTTAAAGCCAGCAACTGTTGTTATGCAAGGAACTGATCGGGATATAGATGCTGTTCTAATTAAAAAGCCATCCTGACGTGACCCTCTTCCTAGCGGTGTATTAATAACTAATTGCACCAGTCCTTTAGTAATCACATCATTTGATGATAATTTATTAGAGGAGGGATCGGAGTTCTTTCTTACTAACTCTGATGGCACACTTTTCTCCGCCAGAAATGCGTTTGTGCCCGCGGTGCTATAAATTTTAAAACCAAGTTCATGCAGATCACGTGCTGCTCGCCAACCATGCTCTTTATCTCTATGGGAAAGGGAAATAAATACTGAACCAGCTTTTGGCAGAGGCCCAAAGGCTGCAGTCTGGCTTTTAGCAAAGGCTAAGCCAAAGTTATTTGCTATCCCCATTACCTCCCCTGTTGATTTCATCTCCGGCCCAAGAACTGAGTCGACGCCAGTGCCATCTAATCTACGGAAGCGATTAAATGGTAGTACCGCCTCTTTAACTGATACACCATTTGCAATTCCATCTCCATGCTTAGGCAAAATTCCATCACTACGAAGCTGGCCAATACTAATATTTGTTGCAATCAAAGCAGCTGCCTTAGATAGCGCAATACCAGTTGCCTTTGCCACAAATGGCACAGTTCGAGAGGCTCGGGGGTTAGCTTCTAAAACATATAGCTGCGGCGGGTTTCCGCTGATTGCAAATTGAATATTTAACAAGCCACGCACACCTATGCTCTTGGCAATTTTCTCAGTTGCTATTCGAATCTCACTTAGCTGCTCCTTAGATAGCGAGATGCTTGGTAATACACAAGCTGAATCACCTGAGTGAACACCAGCCTCCTCAATATGCTCCATCACGCCCGCTAAATACAGTTCATTTCCATCAAATAAGGCATCAACATCAATTTCAATTGCATCATCAAGAAACTTATCTATTAGAACTGGATGGTTTGGTGTTATGGCGGTTGCTTTATCAATAAAGCCGCGTAGTGATTGTTCATCATAGACAATCTCCATGCCCCGACCACCTAAGACATATGATGGACGAACCAATACTGGGTAGCTAATATCCTTTGCAATTTTTGCTGCTTCTTCATAAGAGTTAGCCATACCAAACTTTGGTGCTAATAAATTATTTGACTTCAAAAGTAGTGCAAATGCTCCCCGCTCCTCTGCTAAATCAATAGCATCTGGTGAAGTTCCTAAAATCTGTACACCAGATTGCATTAACTGCCTGGCTAGGCCAAGTGGTGTTTGACCACCAAGTTGCGCAATTACACCTAGAACTGGGCCAGCTGCTTTCTCGGCTCCAATTACCTCAAGTACATCTTCAAAGGTTAGCGGCTCGAAATAGAGTCGATCTGAAGTGTCATAATCTGTAGAAACTGTCTCAGGATTACAGTTAATCATAATTGTTTCATAACCTGCCTTTTGTAGCGCAAAAGATGCATGCACACATGAGTAATCAAACTCTATGCCTTGCCCAATTCGATTTGGTCCACTACCAAGAATGATTACCGCTTCTTTAGTTCGGGTTAACACCTCACTCTGCTCATCATAGGATGAGTAATAATAAGGAGTAAGTGCGGCAAACTCACCAGCACAGGTATCTACAGTTTTATAAACAGGATGTAAAGCAAGTTTAGTACGCTCTTCTCTAATTTGATCTTCAGTAACATTACGTAGAAGTGCAATTTGAGAGTCAGAAAAACCCATTTGTTTTGCAGATCTAAGTACCTCTCTACTTAACTCTGGTTGATTTATCAATTCTTTCGCTTCTTGATTTATTAGATTAATTTGCTCTAAAAACCAAGGATCAATTTTAGTTATTTCATAGACCTGCGCCACGGTCGCACCCAAATGCATCGCTAGTTGCACCTGTTGTAGTCGAAACTCAGTCGGAGTACCGATCTGCTTCATTAGATTTACTAGATTGCCCCCACTCCAAGTAAAGCTAGCCCCAACTTTTTCAAGTGATCTAAGTGCTTTTTGTAGCGCTTCTGGAAAACTTCGCCCAATTGCCATTGCCTCGCCCACACTCTTCATCGTGGTGGTCAATCTCGGATCTGCTTCTGCAAACTTCTCAAATGCAAATCTTGGAACCTTAACAACCACATAATCAAGTGATGGCTCAAAGGAGGCAGGTGTTGATTTAGTAATATCATTATCAATCTCATCTAATGTATAACCAATTGCTAATTTCGTTGCAATCTTTGCAATTGGAAAGCCAGTCGCCTTTGATGCAAGAGCTGAAGATCTAGAAACTCGTGGGTTCATTTCAATTACAATAATGCGGCCATCTTGTGGGTTTACTGCAAATTGAATGTTGCAGCCCCCGGTTGCCACACCAACTGCCCTGATAATATCTATCGAAAGATCCCGCAATTTTTGATACTCAACATCGGTCAATGTCATAGCCGGTGCTACTGTTATTGAATCACCAGTATGCACACCCATTGGATCGATATTTTCAATGCTACACACAATCACAACATTGTCTTTGTGATCGCGCATTACCTCTAGCTCATACTCTTTCCAACCAATAATTGATTCTTCAAGCAAAACTTCAGTTGTTGGACTATGGCGCAGTCCTGCACCGGCAATCTGTTGTAAATCTGCCTCGTTATATGCAATTCCAGAGCCGAGGCCACCCATCGTAAATGATGGTCTTACAACAACTGGATAGTTAAGCTCAACAGCTGCGGCTAAACATTCATCCATAGAGTGACAGATCTTTGATTTAGCAGATTGCCCGCCAATACTTTCAACAATCTTCTTAAATACCTCACGATCCTCACCACGTTTGATCGCATCAATATCTGCGCCAATTAATTTTGTTCCATACTTTTCAAATGAGCCTCGCTCATATAATTGCATTGCCGCATTGAGCGCAGTTTGTCCACCCAAAGTTGCTAGTACTGCACTTGGCCTCTCTTTTTCTAAGATCTTCTCAATTACCTCAGGGGTAATCGGTTCAATATAGGTGGCATCTGCAAACTCGGGATCGGTCATAATTGTTGCGGGATTTGAGTTTATTAAAATAACTCGAATCCCCTCACTTCGTAATACTCGACATGCTTGAGTGCCAGAGTAATCAAATTCGCATGCTTGGCCAATGACAATTGGCCCACTGCCAATAACTAAAACACTGGTTATGGAATTATCTCTAGGCATTATTATCTTTCAAGCCTAATTGCGGCGAACTCATAAGTTGAGCAAATCTTTCAAATAAATATGATGCATCGTGCGGTCCAGCTGCTGACTCTGGATGGTATTGAACTGAAAATGCCGGAATTGAAATCATCTCAAGACCTTCAACAACTGAATCATTTAAAGATATGTGTGTTACTCGGCCATTTCCATAAACAGTATGAAACTCATTCTCTTTTGGCGCGGCCACTGCAAAGCCATGATTATGAGAGGTAATCTCAACCTTGCCAGTTGTTAAATCAATTACTGGTTGATTAATTCCCCGATGGCCAAATGGAAGTTTGTAAGTCTCAAATCCAAGTGCTCTTCCTAAAATTTGATGCCCAAAACAAATACCAAAAAATGGGATCTCTGCCTGCAAGATATTTCTAACTAATTCAACTACATCAACCATTGCAGCTGGATCACCTGGTCCATTAGAGAGAAATATTCCATCTGGTGAGAGTGCCTTTATTTCATCAAGTTTTGTGGAGAGTGGTAGTACATGCACCTGCATGCCAAGAGCTGCCATAGCCTTTGGCGTTGCAGCTTTAATGCCTAAATCAATTGCTGCTACTTTAAATTTAGTAGCCACACCTGCTGGAGGATTTACTATGTAAGGTTTTTTAGTTGTTACATCCGTTGCTAAGTAAGCCCCATTCATTGGAGCAATATCTCTAACCTTTACCACCATCTCCTCACGAGAAAGCTTTGTATCGCTAAATATGCCAACCTTCATCGCACCTTGATCACGCAGATGCCTAGTTATTGCTCGAGTATCAACGCCTTGAATCCCAACCACATCAGAGTCAATTAACTGCTTCTCTAAAGTTTTTTCACTTCGCCAGTTACTAGCAATTGGTGATGGATTTCTAACTACAAAGCCAGATACCCAAATTCGCTCCGACTCGTTATCAATTGTATTAACACCAGTATTACCAATATGTGGTGCTGTCATCACCACAATTTGTTTGTGATATGAGGGGTCAGTTAATGTCTCTTGATATCCAGTCATACCTGTTGAGAAAACAGCTTCGCCAAATGTTTCTCCCGTCTTAGCCCAAGCAAATCCTTCAAAGATTTTGCCATCAGCTAGAACCAGGTAGGCCTGTGTTTTCTTACTCATTACTACCGCTCGCCACCTTTACAACTTTACTAGCAATCATGCTTTGCGCACCGTTATAAATAACATCTGAGATAAGGCCAGGTAGCTCCATGCCATGAAATGGTGTGTTTCTACTCTTTGAATGCAATTTACTGCGTTCAACCTGCCAAGTTGCAACCGGATCAACCAATATTAGATTTGCCACACTTGAGAGCGCAATACTTTGTCCTTGAGTTTTATAGCCTGCAATTTGCGCAGGTTTAATCGACATTCGATCTACTAACTCTTTCCAACCCATTAATTTACTTTCTATCATAGTTTTAATTACAACTGAGAGCGCAGTCTCCAGGCCAACCATGCCAAATGCTGCAGCTTGCCACTCACAATCCTTATCCTCAGCTGGATGTGGCGCATGATCTGTTGCCACAATATCTATTACGCCCTCCGCTAAACCTTCGCGAAGCGCCCAGACATCTTTTTCAGTTCGAAGCGGCGGATTTACTTTATAAATAGGATCATAATTTTCAACTAATTCATCAGTTAACAGCAGGTGGTGCGGTGTTACCTCAGCAGTTACTTGGATACCCCGTTGCTTAGCCCAGCGAATTAATTCAACACCGCCAGCGGTTGTTACATGGCAAATATGCAGGCGAGATTGCACATGCTCTGCGAGCAGAATATCTCTTGCAATAATTGCCTCCTCTGCTATCGCTGGCCAGCCAGGTAGACCAATACGGGCAGAAACACTTCCCTCATTCATCTGAGCATTTATAGTAAGTCTTGGCTCTTGAGCATGTTGAGCAATAACTCCATTAAATGTTTTTACATACTCAAGTGCTCTACGCATAATAAGTGGGTCTGCTACACATTTACCATCATCGCTAAAGATTCTTACCCCAGCAATTGAATCGGCCATTGCGCCAAGCTCTGCAAGCTGTTCACCATTTAATCCTTTAGTTACCGCTCCAATCGGATTCACATCACACAGGCCAGCGCTCTTACCTAATCTATATATCTGCTCTACTACCCCGGCAGTATCGGCGACTGGATTTGTATTTGCCATAGCAGAGATAGATGTGTAGCCACCAGCAACAGCAGCTATCGATCCAGTTAAAACTGTTTCGGCATCCTCCCGCCCTGGCTCTCTTAAGTGGGTATGCAGATCAACTAAACCTGGTAACAACATTTTTCCACTGGCATCAATACCATCCTTTGACTTACCACCAGCTGCTTTACCTAACTTAGTAATCACGCCATTATCAATTTCTATATCAACCAAACTGTTATCTACTAACTTGGCATTATTAATTTTAATCATTTGCTCTCTCCAATTTGCGCTCCACCAAGTAATTCATAAAGCACTGCCATTCGCACCGCCACGCCATTTTTAACTTGATCAATGATTACTGATTTAAGGTCATCTGCGCTATCTGCTGAGATCTCAAGGCCGCGATTCATTGGGCCTGGGTGCATAACAATTGCGCTTTTAGAGAGTTTGGCAAGACGGGCAGAGTTTAGACCATACCTTCGTGAGTACTCTCGTTCAGTTGGAAAAAAGGAATCTGCCATTCGCTCTAATTGAATTCGTAGCATCATAACTACATCACATTTTTCAATCTGTGAATCTAGATCATATGAGATCTCTACCGGCCAATCACCTACTCCAACTGGTAACAAAGTTGGCGGTGCTACTAAGACAACCTGCGCTCCTAATTTTGTTAGTAGTAACACATTACTTCTGGCCACTCGAGAGTGGAGAATATCGCCGACAATTAGAACTCTAATTCCAGTTAAATCTGATTTATCATTTCGCAGGTGTTGCTTAATTGTGAATGCATCAAGTAATGCCTGGGTTGGATGCTCATGTGTGCCATCGCCAGCATTAATAATCGCTGCTTGTATCCATTGTGTATCTGCAAGTCGCTTTGCTGCGCCACTGCTGCCATGTCTAATTACCACCGCATCTGCCCCCATTGCCTGCAGGGTCTGCGCTGTATCTTTTAGACTCTCACCCTTACTAACTGATGAGCCTTTAGCGGAGAAGTTAATAACATCTGCTGATAATCGCTTTGCTGCTGTTTCAAAACTTATTCGAGTTCTAGTTGAGTCCTCAAAAAACAGATTGACTACTGTCTTGCCACGTAAGGTTGGTAGCTTTTTATTTGGTCCATCAGTTATTGCGGCTAACTCTTTAGCTGTCGAGAGCAGATTTAATGCCTCATCCTTACTTAGATCAGCGGCGGAAAGTAGGTGGCCAGTTATCATTTGATCAGCTCCACAAGATCCTCGTTGTCATACTCAGATAGGTGAACCTTCACACTCTCACTCTTTGAGGTAGGAATATTTTTGCCAACATAATCTGCTCTAATTGGCAGCTCCCGGTGTCCTCGATCAACTAAGACGGCAAGTTGTACGCTCCTTGGTCTACCCAACTCACCAATTGCATCAAGGGCAGCTCTAATAGTTCTTCCAGAGAAGAGAACATCATCTACTAAGACCAAATCCTTACCCTCAATACCGCCAGGTGGGAGTTTTGTTGGCAGAAGTGGTTTAGGTGGGCGAAGTCTTAAATCATCTCTATGCAGAGTAATATCTAAAACACCGGTTGCTACCGGCCCTTCAATCTCTGTGATGAAAGCGCTGATTCGATCTGCTAAATAGGCACCGCGAGTGGGAATACCCATTAAAACTAAATTAGTAATTCCTTGATTGTGCTCGAGGATCTCATGTGAAATACGTTTAATAGCACGATCGATGTCGCTGCTAGATAGCAAAATACTCATTTACTTCTCCTTCGCCGCCTCTCTGGACGGATCGTTAAAGGAATCGCCATATATTAGCAGAAGATCTGTGGATATCTAAAACCACCAAAATCGCGGGGTGGCTACCCTGCGGTGATGAACACAAATAACCCAGCAGATAGATTAAGAATAATACGCAAATCAAAAGGGTGGAGCTTGCAGGATGTAGAGCGAAACTCAAACGGCAAGTGGAAGGCAGTCGTAATCGGCTCCTATGAGAGATCAGACCGTGCTATCTCCCTTAAAAAAGCAATCGCACTAATGCAGTTCTACCAAGTTCCAGTTACCGAACTTTTTCCAGATCTACCAACTCAGAGTATTAATAGCAGCATTACCTTTGATCTAAATAGATTAAGTAGCAACCCTGATCAGGGCGGGCAGGAGGTAAGTAGGCTTGCTAAAAGCATCTGCAATAGGAGAAAGGATTGGAATGGCCAGGTGCTGACAATTAGATCAAATGATCTGCAATTTTTAGCACTACTGCTAGAAAAGAGTGAGTCTAAAACCTTAGAATATTTAACAGAGATGAATCTAATTAAATCTTAGATCGCGATTGAGTCCTTTAGCTTAACAATTCGGCCCAATACTCCGTTTATATAGCTGGCGGACTCATCAGTTGATAAGGATTTTGCTAACTCAACCGCCTCATCACAAGCAACCTTAAGATCAACATCAGCCTCCCAGAGGATTTCAAATATTGCCAGTCTTAAAATATTGCGATCAATCGGTGGCATCCGATCCATATCCCAACCTTGAGCGTAGGTAATGATTAACTCATCAATCTTGCTCAAGTGATCTGCTACCCCAGTTATTAGGGTTAGAACATAAGGCTCCTGTGATAACTCAGCAGATCCTCGAGTTTTAAATAGATCTGCTGCTAAAACATTTTTAATATCTGCTTCATATAAAAAATCTAAAGCACGCTTTCGGGCCTTACTACGGGCAGACACAGTTAGTTGGCTCGACCTAGATACTCACCGGTGCGCGTATCTACCAAAACCATCTCATCCTGCTTAATAAATAATGGCACCTGAATAGTAATTCCAGTCTCAACAGTCGCTGGCTTTGTACCGCCAGAGGATCGATCACCTTGAATACCTGGCTCGGTATAAGTAATTTTTAATGTAACAGAGGCTGGTAATTCAATAAACAATGGGTTGCCTTCATGCATAGCAACTACAACAGCTGCATTCTCAAGTAAGTAATCAGTTGCATCACCAACGGTCTGCTTGCTAACTGAGATTTGGTCATAATTAGTTGAATCCATAAACATAAAATCATCACCATCTTTATATAGGTAAGACATATTGCGTTTTTCAACCGATGCCACCTCAACCTTAACGCCAGCATTAAAAGTTTTCTCAACCACCTTGCCAGATAGAACTGATCGCATCTTGGTGCGCACAAATGCACCACCTTTGCCAGGCTTAACATGTTGGAACTCAATAACATTCCAAAGCTGACCATCAAGATTTAAGGTCATGCCGTTTTTCAAATCATTTGTAGTTGCCATCTTTATCCCATCCCAGTAGTAATTAAAAGTAATACAGTATTAAAAAGTATTGCGCTAGCCTACCTTGTTAGCCAAGTAGTTTTTGCATAGCAATTAGCGCTAGGTAGTAGCTTTCAACGCCAAAACCAGCGATGGTTCCATTTACTACCCCACTAATTACTGAGGTATGGCGAAACTCTTCGCGAGATAATGGATTGGAAAGATGGACCTCAATTACTGGTGCTTTGAGCATAGTTACTGCATCTCTAATCGCATATGAGTAGTGAGTAAAGGCAGCTGGATTAAATATAACCGGCTGTTTCTTATCAGCAGCCTCATGCAGCCAGGTAATTAACTCACTCTCACTATCACTTTGTTTTACCTCGACATCAATTTTCAATGAGCTAGCTTTTTCTTCAATTCCCTTTTTAAGTTGCGGATAATCCAAATCCCCATAATGGCTTTTTTCGCGAAGATCTAGCCGCGCCAAATTCGGACCATTTAGAATTAAAATTTTCATTTGGCTATTCTCTCATAAACCATTGCCAACAGGCTGGATGAAACATCCTCTAGCCATACTGGCTTACCAATTCTGCTTATTCCAATAAAGCGCAACTTATCCTGCTTTACCTTCTTATCCTGTAGTAGCAAGGTGGCCAAACTCTTCCATCTATTTCTTGGATACTTTATCGGCAGGTTAAATCTATTCAATAACTCACGGTGAAGATCTACTGCATCAGAGTCTAATCCTGCTAAATCCTTACTGAGCTCAGCAGCAAAAACCATTCCAATACTTACCGCCTCGCCATGGCGCAACTTGTATTTACTATCCTTTTCAATTGCATGCCCAAGTGTGTGGCCATAATTTAGGATCTCTCGTAATCTGCTCTCTCTAAAATCTTTAGAGACTACCTCGGCTTTGACCTTAACAGCTCTTCGAATAAGCTCGCTGTAATTTATCTCATCCTCTTGTACTAAATTAAGTATTTTATAATCTGAAATAAAGCCACACTTAATTACCTCTGCCATTCCAGCTGATAGATCTCGCACCGGTAGTTTCTTTAAAAAAGTTGGATCAATTAACACCTTAGTTGGTGAGTAAAAGGAGCCAATTAAGTTTTTACCAGTAGCAGCATTTACCCCACTCTTGCCACCAATAGCAGCATCAACCATGCCAGCAAGTGAGGTAGGAATTGCATACCAAGATATGCCCCGTAACCATGTGGCGGCGGCAAAGCCGGCTAGATCAGTAGTTGCCCCACCACCAAAACCAATAATTGCATCCCCTCTTGCAATAGATGCGCTAGCACATTTGCGCCAGATCCGCTCTAATGTTGCAACACTCTTTTGGTTTTCACCCTCAGGAGTTGCAAAGATGATTAGGTTTTTAGATTCCTTAAGTTTAAACAACTTTATTAAGGAGTTAGGTGCGATAAGTAAAACCCGATTATGCTCTTGGGATATCTGCTTTATGGCAGCTAAGCCATCAACGCCCACTGCAACCTCGTAATTACGCTCAGCTTTTATATTAATTGATTTCATAATTTACTCTTTAATTTCTCACTGATAATAGTTGCTACCTCAGCTGGTTTGCGATTATCTGAGGAAATAATCTCACTAGATAATTTCTCATATATTGGCCGGCGCGCGCTCATAAGGTTTAACCATTGCTGGCGTGGATTAATTAATAGCAATGGTCTATCTTTATTGAAACCAACTCGGTTTGCTGCTTGTGAGATTGATACATCAATAAAAACTACTGGATAATCTGCATGCGCTAACTCTTTTTGAATTTGTTCATTGATTGGCGCACCCCCACCTAATGCAATCACGCCTGAGAAGGTTGCCAAAAGTTTGCTAACTACCTCAACCTCCATCTTTCGAAAGGCTGGCTCACCATCATCGACAAATATCTCAGAGATCTTCTTGCCGGCAATCTTTTCAATCTCAGAGTCACTATCAATAAAACTGATCGCTAACTCTTTAGCTAACGCCTTGCCAATACTAGTTTTACCCGCACCAGGTGGGCCGATTAAAACTATCCGCTTAAGCATTACTTGATTTCTAAGGTTTTAATGTAATTCTCAAAGTTACGCTTAGTTTCCTGCACACTATCGCCACCAAACTTCTCAAGAACAGCGTCTGCAAGCACAAGTGCTGCCATTGCCTCCGCCACAATTCCAGCTGCTGGAACTGCGCAAACATCTGAGCGTTGATTAATTGCCTTTGCTGGCTCACCAGTTGCAACATCAATTGTGTCTAGCGCTTTTGGTACAGTTGAAATTGGCTTCATTGCAACTTTAACCCGCAAAATCTCACCATTACTTATACCGCCCTCAGTACCACCTGCTCTATCGGTTCTGCGCACAATCGCACCCTTGGCATTTTTTTCAATCTCATCGTGGGCAACTGAGCCACGTCTTTTCGCAGTGGTAAAGCCATCACCAATCTCAACACCTTTAATTGCATGAATACCCATCATGGCAGCAGCTAACTTGGCATCTAATCGCTTATCCCAATGAGTATAAGAGCCAAGACCAGGTGGCAGGTTATAGCCTAGAACCTCAACTACGCCGCCAAGTGTGTCACCATCACGATGTGCTGCTTCGATCTCTTTAACTATTAGATCACTTACCTTCTTATCTGCGCAGCGAACTGGATCCTCATCGATTCGCGCGCGATCTTTAATAGTTGGTAATTCATAACCTTCACTAACAGCAACCTCACCAATTGAAATCACATGACTTAATATTTCAATTCCAACACTCTGCTTTAAAAACGCCCTAGCAACTGCGCCGAGTGCAACCCGAGCTGCAGTCTCTCTAGCACTTGCTCGCTCTAATATTGGCCTAGCATCTGAGAAATTAAACTTTTGCATGCCCACTAAATCTGCATGTCCTGGCCGTGGCCGTGTTAAAGGTGCGTTGCGTGCTAAATCCTTTATCTCACTTTCAGGAACAGGATCAGCACTCATTACCTTTTCCCACTTAGGCCACTCTGAGTTTGCGATCTGAATAGCGATTGGCCCACCTTGAGTAAGACCAAGTCGAATACCACCAGTAATAGTTATTTTGTCGGCTTCAAAATTTTGTCTTGCACCTCGTCCAAAACCTAATCTACGTCGAGCCAAATCAGTATTAATATCTGCGCTAGTAATTAAAACATGCGCTGGCACTCCCTCAACTATTGCAGTTAAGGCAGGCCCATGTGATTCACCTGCAGTCAGCCAACGAAGCACATCTTCTCCAAATCAATATTTAGAGGGATATTCTCTCAGATTCACCGTTCACCTCGCCTCACATTTAACCCTCTTACTCATAAAATCTTTGCTAAATATGTTCCGAAAATCATAAATGGCGCAAAGGCAATGGCGCCACCTCCTCTAATTAAGGCATAGAGCCCGCCACTAATCCAAGAGATCGATAATGCATTTAATAATTCAAAAAATGTGCTGATTGGTAGCGCAATTATTGGTGCAAGCTTTATATCACCACTACCAATCTTGCCTTTTATAAGTAGGTTTAATAAGCCATATATTCCTAGATTAGCTAAGCCAAGGCGCCAATTTGTATCTAAATAGATAGCACAAAATATGATTGCAATTACCAGGTCAATATTGCGAATCAACTTAAACCTAAAATCATAGATCGCAATCCAAATAAACCAAATAGCAGCGGTAATCTCTAAAATCACTACCGCAGATTAAACTGTTAACAGGTAGTAAATTTAATGCTGTGGATTACTTCTTTATCGCTGCGTTAGCAACTTTCAATAACTCACTACGCATCTTGGCGTAATCAAACTCCTTTTGGGAGAAGTAATTTATTTGAAATAATGCCTGCTCAACTAGAAGAGCTAACCCTCCGATTACACCCCGACCAAGATTTTGATAGCGCCTTGCTAGATCTGTTGGCCATGGGTGGTAGGTGACATCGAAGAAATCAGCTTTTGTGGAGAGAACAGTTAATCCATCGGTAGCACCTGCTGGTGTAGTTGAAATGATTAGATCTCGATCCTGAATCTCCTCAAACTGCTGCCAATCTAAGAGATTAATATCAAGGTCAACAGCTGCTGAGTGGAGTTGGTCATGCCTTGTGATAGATCTTGTTAAAACTGAGACCTTACTTCCGGTTCCTTTTAATGCTCCAATAGCTGCGCGTGCGGTACCACCAGCACCTAATATTGCAATCTGCTTTCCAAAGTAAGGTTTAAGTAGATTTTTAAATGCAAGTAGGTCAGTAGATAATCCAATACTGCCAGTTGATTCGAAAATAATTGTATTAATTGAGCCAATTTGTTTTGCGATTGGATCCACTCGATCAACAAACCCTATTGATATCTCTTTTAATGGCATCGTCATCGCTAAACCTCGGTAGCCATTATTTTTTGCATTAAAGTAAAAATCACCAAACTTATCTTCACTTACCTCACTAGCTAAAAACTGTGCTTCTACACCCAATATTTCATAAGCGGTTGCGTGTAGTAATGGCGAGAGGGAATGACTGATTGGTTTACCAGCCACTGCTAACTTAATCATTTAAATAAACCAGCTTCCTCATTTTTTCTAAACTCATTTGCCCACGTATTAAACTCTTTTATTGAACTTGTAAATCTTGTATCTTGTGGCTTGACTGTAATGAAGTAAAGCCAATCACCCATCTGCGGATTTACCGCCGCCTCAAGTGCTGCCTGCCCAGGATTACCAATTGGTCCTGGCGGTAACCCCTGATATTTATAGGTGTTATACCTAGAGTTTATCTCTAACTGCTTATAGGGGAGTCTTATTTTCCCCCGTAGATTTGCTGCATACTCAATTGTGGTGTTCATTTGTAGTGGCATACCAATTTTTAAGCGATTATAGATAACCTGCGCTATCTTGGTGAAATCTTGCACATCACCCTCTGCTTGAGCAATTGAGGCGATGATTACTAACTCAAAGGGTGAAAACTTTCCATACCCCTGATCGATCTTGCTAGTTTTTGCCGATAAGTTAAATCTGGTAAGCATCTGCGTAATTGCTTGATCAGTAGTAGTTCCTGGCGCAAATGAGTAATTAGCTGGGAACAAAAATCCCTCTAGGCTATTAGTTTTAAAGATATCTGCAGGTTTTATTGCAGGTGATAACTGACCAGTTACCAACTTGGATTTAGCTAGTAAATCTAATATCTCAACCTTTCGTAATCCTTCGTTAAAGCGAAAAACTCCACGGTTTCGAGTTGGATCTAGGAGCTGGTTAAGTGCTGCCTGTGCTGAAATCTTTAAATCAATCTCATGAATACCAGGTGAGATTGAGGTTGCTCGTTTTTGGTTTAGGGCAAGCTTATAAAATACCTTAGTTACTTTGATTACCCCAGAACTATAAAGTTTTTGAGAGATCTCTGCGCCGGTATCTCCATCTTCAATAAGTATTTCACTCTTACTCGCTGAGGTTGTGTCTTGATAATCATTGAGTAAAAAAGCGTTATGAATAGAGGTAGCTGATCCAGTAATCAATACACAGATAAGGAGAGCAACTATCAGTCGTCTCAAAGTAATTGCCCAACTGCACTGCCTGATCTCTCATTTAATAAGGCGCTCTCTAAAATATTAATAGCTGCAATCTGATCAATTACCGCTTTGCTCTCTCGCTCTGATTTTCCAATCTCGCGCATCTGTGAGTAAGCATTTGATGTTGAAAGGCGCTCATCAACAAGATATATCGGGCCCGCAAATATGCTTCTTAATAAGTTACCAAACGCAGCTGCTGCCTCTGAGCTCGTGCTACTTTCGCCAGATAAATGCTTGGGATTTCCCACAACAATGTAGAAGGGGTTAACTTCAGTAATAATCTCCTGCAATTTAATTAATAATTTGTCATCATTTAGTAGCGTGGCATGTGGTGAAACCAGAATAGATTCTGAATCTGAGGTCGCTACCCCAATACGTTTTTCGCCAAAATCAAAGCCGACTCTTCGGCCAATAGCAATTGGCTTACTCATAGAAATGCCAACCTTTAATTGATTTTCCCATTGATAACTTTTGTTATCTCAGCAAACGCCTTCACGATTGCGCCACTATCAACACCGCCGCCTTGAGCAAAATCATCCTTACCGCCACCACCACCGCCTAGAACTGTGGAACCAGTTTTAATTAACTCACCAGCTTTTACTCCTAATTTGATTGCCTCAGGTGAAACAGCTGCGACTATTAATGGCTTACCTGCGGTAATTGTTGCTAATACAACAATGCCAGCCTTAAGTTTGCCCCGCAAATCAGTAGATATTGACCTCATATCATCTACGGCTATCTCATCTGCTAATTGATCAATAATTAAATTTACACTTCCAATTGGTTTGACCTTCTTTAATAACTCACCCGCTGCTGCCATCGCCTTTGCACTACGCACACCTGATAACTCTTTTTCCATCCCCTTCATCTTCTCAACTAATTCAGAGATACGTTGTGGTAACTCCTCTGCTCTAGAGCCTTTAATAATCTCAGTTAACGAGTTAAGTAGCACATGCTCTCTAGCTAAATACTGATACGCGTCATAACCAACTAATGCCTCAACGCGTCGCACACCCGCACCAATTGAGGATTCAGATAAAAGTTTTACCAAGCCAAGCTGACCAGAGCGCGTCACGTGGGTTCCACCACACAGCTCCTTAGCCCAATCACCAACACTTACCACTCGTACCTGATCACCATACTTCTCACCAAATAACGCCATCGCTCCAATTGCTTTTGCAGCATCTTGTGACATAACCTCTGAATGAACCTGCAGATCAGAGATCAATAACTCATTAACTCTGCTCTCCACATCATTTAATACAGAGATTGGCACTGCACTCGTTGATGGAAAATCAAATCTAAATCGCCCAGGTGCGTTCTCAGAACCTGCCTGAGTTGCAGTCTCACCAAGTGCCTCCCGAAATGCCTTATGAACCATATGTGTTGCAGTGTGGGCTCTAGAGATTGCCAATCTTCTCTCTAAATCAATATCGGCAACTGCTTGCTCACCATTTTTAACTACACCGCTAATGATTCTTCCGCGGTGAACAATTAACCCAGGCACTGGTGATTGAACATCCTCAATCTCAATAACTGCGCCATTTGCTAATTTAATTTTCCCACCATCAGCTAACTGGCCTCCACCCTCAGCATAAAATGGCGTGCGATCTAATGTAATTTCAATATCAGCTCCAGCACTTGCCTCTTTGACACTTTTGCCATCAACTAATAACCCAGTTAACTTCGCCTCAGCACTTATATTTTCATAACCAACAAACTTTGAGGCTCCGGATTTATCAACAATGCCCCGATACTCAGTTAGATCTGTATGCCCACTCTTCTTTGCCTTTGCATCAGCTTTAGCCCGGTCACGTTGTTCATTCATTAACTTTCTAAAGCCAACCTCATCAACACCTAAACCTTGCTCGCGCGCCATCTCAAGGGTTAAATCAAATGGGAATCCATATGTGTCATGAAGCTTAAAGGCAGTATCAGCAGATAAAGATTTACTCTTCTCACTCTTTAACTGATCAGCAGCTAGATCAAAGATTGTAGTTCCACTCTTTAGAGTCTGAATAAAACTATCCTCTTCTGCTTCTGCGATAGCTAAAATTCGATCTGAACCACTTACCAACTCTGGATACTGCGCGCCCATCGCCTTTATAGAGCTCTTAATTAACTCACCCATTACTAGATCTTGTGAGCCAAGCAGGCGCATATTTCTGATAGTTCGGCGCATCATTCGGCGCAGTACATAACCACGTCCTTCATTGCCAGGTGTAACACCATCGCCAATTAACATCATCGCAGTTCGAGCATGGTCTGCAACTACTCGAAGTGAGATATCTGAACTCTCATCCTTTCCATACTTAACCTTGGTAAGAGCTGATGCCTTATCTAAAATAATTTTGGTGGTATCAATTTCATATATGTTATCCACGCCCTGAAGTAGCGCAGCGGTTCGTTCAAGTCCTAATCCAGTATCTATATTTTTAGCTGGTAATTCACCCACAATTGGAAATGAGTTCTTATCACCCCCATCGCCACGAATATTTTGCATAAAAACTAAGTTCCAGATCTCTAAATATCTGTCCTCATCTGCAATTGGTCCACCCTCTTTGCCATATGCACTACCTCGATCAAAGTAGATCTCAGAGCATGGCCCACAAGGACCGGGAACTCCCATTGACCAAAAATTATCTGCCATGCCTCTGCGTTGAATACGATTCTTTGGAACTCCTACTTGTTTCTCCCAAATTTCTGCACCCTCATCATCATCTTGATACACAGTTACCCAAAGCTTCTCCTCAGCAAATCCATAACCGCCATCTGAAACAGATTTAGTTAGCAACTCCCAAGCAAGTGCAATCGCACCCTCCTTAAAGTAATCACCAAAGGAGAAGTTGCCACACATCTGAAAAAAGGAGGCATGCCTAGTAGTTTTGCCAACCTCATCAATATCTAAGGTTCTTACACATTTTTGTACTGAGGTTGCTCGCTTATATGGTGCTTTAACTTCACCTAAAAAATAAGGTTTAAACGGAACCATGCCCGCATTTACTAATAAAAGATTGGGATCATCAGCAATTAACGATGCCGACGGAACGACTGTGTGCTTAAGATTTAATGAGTTATTGCTTTCAAAAAAATTTAGCCAACGGGAGCGAATATCTGCGGAGTCCATCACTACTCCTTAGCTTTGCTTTTTTTCTTAACCTTTTTCTTTCCCTTTGCCGCCGAAACTACAGCTGTCGCTGCTTTCATGGCCATCGGGTTCTCATCAAAAAACGATTCAGTTCCTTTGGTAAATTTCTTAATCAGATTTTCCAATGATTTGCCCGCATTGCTCACGCTTTTGAGTGGACTATTGACCATTGAAATTGTCGTAGTTATTTCATCAATTGTTCTAGTGAGGCGAATTACCGCATAAGAGATGGCTAATGCAATTATGGCTAGCGATGAGGCTGCGATAATTGTTGCAATTCCACCTGGTCCCATTTGGGAAGAATACCTGAAAAGTTGCTTACTCCTTGGCAGGGGCTGGAGTATCGACCCCACTCTCTTTGCGTTGTGCTGGCGTAATCGGTGTTGGTGCGCCAGTTAGTGGATCTGCGCCACTTGCCGTCTTAGGAAAGGCAATAACTTCACGGATTGATTGAGCACCAGCAAGTAGTGCGCATAATCGATCAATACCAAGTGCGATTCCACCATGTGGTGGTGGGCCGTAATTAAATGCCTCTAACAAAAATCCAAACTTACTTTCCGCCTCATCATTGGATAAACCAATAGTTTTAAATACCCGTTGCTGAACCTCGCGCTGATGGATTCGAATCGATCCGCCACCAATCTCATTACCATTTAAAACAATGTCATATGCATAAGCAAGAGCAGCAGCTGGTTGCTTATCAAAGTTATCGGCAAACTCTGGCTTTGGTCCAGTAAATGGGTGGTGCACTGCAGTCCATCCAGCTGCCGGATTTTGGCTATCTACTGGCTCAAACATGGGTGCGTCAACAATCCAAACAAATTTCCAAGAACTCTCATCGATTAAATTACAACGTGCCCCGATCTCTACTCGTACAGCTCCTAATAAATTTTGTGATGAAACAGTAGATCCGGCGGCAAAGAAAATAGCATCTCCAATTTTTGCTCCTACCTTTGCAGCGATTCCAGAGCTTTCTTTCTCGGAAAGATTTTTTGCAACTGGGCCACCTAATGTGCCATCTGCTTGCAGCAATATATATGCCAACCCTTTAGCACCCCTTGCCTTTGCCCAATCCTGCCAAGCATCTAATTCTCGCCGTGGCACATCGGCACCTTTTGGCATAACTACTGCGCCCACATACTCTGCTTGAAATACCCTAAAAGATGTATCTTTAAAATACTCAGTAACATCGGTTAACTTATTATCAAATCTTAAATCAGGCTTATCTGAGCCGTAATCTCGCATCGCATCTTTATAAGTCATATGTGGAATTGGTAGGGCAATCTTGTGGTTAACAACCTTTTGAAATACTTGCGATAGAACCTTTTCGGCAATCGCAATTACATCTGCTTGATCAGCAAATGAGATCTCAATATCTAATTGCGTAAATTCTGGTTGACGATCCGCCCTAAAATCCTCATCTCTAAAACATCTTGCAATTTGGTAGTAACGCTCCATGCCAGCAACCATTAGTAACTGCTTAAATAATTGTGGTGATTGAGGCAATGCATACCAAGAGCCAGGTTGTAATCTGACTGGAACTAGAAAATCTCTTGCCCCTTCTGGAGTTGAACGGGTCAGATATGGTGTTTCAATCTCTAGAAAATCTGCCTCACCCATTACATCTCTAATTGCAGTTGTTACCTTAGAGCGCAATCTTAAATTCTTTGCCGGTCCTTCTCTTCGCAAATCTAAGTATCGATACTTAAGCCGGACCTCCTCTGAAATATTTCCAATATCTCCACTATCTACTGGAAATGGCAGAGCAGCTGCCTCACTTAAAACTTCAAGTAATTCACAAACAACCTCAATCTCACCAGTTGCAATTTCCTTATTCTCATTGCCAGCAGGACGCATCTTCACACTGCCGGTAATTAAGACACACCACTCAGCACGAAGTTCACCAGCTACTTTCTCATCATTAATAACAACCTGCACCGCACCTGTTGAATCCCGCAAATCAATAAATGCAACTCCACCATGATCACGCCGACGTGCTACCCAGCCAGCAAGTACAACCTTGGTACCAACTGATTTTGCATTAAGAGATCCTGCATCATGAGTGCGCAGCATTACTTAGAATTTCCTAATCTACTTATTAAATCTGAAACCGCAAGGCTACTAGAGATAACCTCACCACTGCTCATTAATTTTAATTCGCACTTTCCAGATGAGATCTCATCATCACCAATTACCAGGCAATAACGTGCTCCGCTCTTATCAGCAGCTTTCATGCCACCCTTAAGACCACGATCACCATATGCTAAATCACAACTAATACCAGCATCTCGCAGTTGTGAAATCAATTTAAAGCCAACACTCTTACCAGAATCAGTAATCGGCACTACAAATAATTGAATCTGATTAATTGATGAGGGCAAAGACTCCTCTGCCAAACATGCCATCAGAATTCGATCAACACCTAAGCCAAATCCGATTCCACTAACCTCAGCTCCACCAAGTGAGGCCATTAAGCCGTCATACCTGCCGCCACCGCCAATTCCTGATTGAGCGCCAAGGAGTGCATGATCAAACTCAAATGTGGTGCCGGTGTAGTAATCAAGGCCGCGCACCATCCTAGGATTTATTGTGTATTCAATATTAATCTCAGAGAGCAGGCGCTTAACCTCTTCAAAGTGGGATTTACTCTCACTGCTTAGATAATCAAGTAGCAATGGCGCCTTATTCATTGCATTTTTAATCTCATCTCGCTTATCGTCAAATAATCTAAGTGGATTTAATTTTGCCCGCTCAATTGTTGCCTCATCTAGCTTTAGACCAGCAATAAACTTCACTAAATCCTTGCGGTGATTATCCCGACTCTTTGCATCTGCCAGTGAGGTAATATTTAATTTATACTGCTTAAGTCCTAAGGCTTTAAATGCAGTGTCGGCAACTGAGATAACCTCAACATCAATCTCTGGATCGTTGTAACCAATAGCCTCAATACCAACCTGATAAAACTGGCGATAGCGCCCTGCTTGTGGCCGCTCTGCTCTAAAAAATGGACCAGTATAAAAAAGCTTTACCGGTAGTTGCCCTCTATCTAAATTATGTTCTATTACTGCCCGCATCACACCCGCTGTTCCTTCAGGCCTAAGTGTGATTGATCTGCCACCTCTATCTTCAAAGGTATACATCTCTTTACTAACTACATCAGTTGATTCTCCAACACCGCGAGTAAAAACCTCAGTATCTTCAAATACTGGCAGCTCAATTAATGAGTAGCCAGCTAATTTAGCGGCGGAAAGTAAATGGTCTCGAACATACTCAAACTGATCTGAGTTTGGTGGAAAGTACTCACTGACACCTTTAGGCGCCTGAAACTTACTCATCAGGTCACCGTCCACTCTGATCTAAAAAATCACTTTGCAGATAAGGATTTCTCACCCGCTCAATGGCGATTGTAGTTTGCCCACCATGCCCAGGCAGGACATTTAGCCCATCAGGTAGTGTCAAAACTCGCTCTCGTAAGGTTTTGCGCATATCAGTAGCTGATCCAGTGGGAAGATCGGTTCGTCCTATGCCGCCAGCAAATAACACATCCCCAGAGATCAGCACTTGATTATCAACGGTAAAAATCACCGAACCTTTGGTATGCCCGGGCGCAAATATTGATTCAATCTCAAGGCCTGCTATTTGAAAATTACCAAAATCATCTAACTCAATTAGATCAGATGGCTCTGCAAAATTATTTCCACCAAATGCAGATATCAATTGTTCACTTACTCCCCCACTATCTAGTGCTGCCATTGGGTTGGTTAGTAAAAATCTGTCTGCTGGAGTAATAAATGTGCGCATTGGAATCTCTTTTGTTAATGGCAGCACTGAGAAAATATGATCGATATGCCCATGAGTAATTAATACTGCAACTGGTTTTAAGTTATGTTCGGCAATCTTCTCTTTTATGCTCTTTACCAAATTTGGCTTTGCCATCCCCGGGTCAACAATGATGCACTCCTGGCCAACACCAGTAGCTAGGATCCAGCAGTTGGTTTCAAAGTAGGGGGCGATTACTCGATCAATCAGCATTACTCACCCTTTATCACCATTTTTTCCGCTCAGACTTCCCTTAAATCAGGTACTTAGGCTATCTTTTATCTGTACCAAACCAGGTAATCAAAGGCGCAAATGCGTAATTGATTACTACGCCAGCCCATAACGAGATCTGCAAAGCAGAGATCGCGCAACGAAAGGTTAAGCAACTATGGAGAACACAACAACACATATCCTTTCAAGTACCGGGGCTGCAGCAGCACTTATTGGTGATCCAGCAAAATTTGGCCGAGTCGGCGAAGATGGCACTGTTTATGTAATTACCCCAACGGGTGATCGCGCCGTTGGTTCATACCCTGGCAAAAGCGCAGAAGAAGCACTTGCATATTTTGTAAAGAAATTTGAAATGGCAGCCTCTGAGGTTGCACTCCTTGCCGCTCGAATCAGATCAGGGGCGATGGTGCCAAGTGATGCCCAAGAAGCAGTTAACAAACTGCGCACTCAAATATCTGAGTTAAATGGTGTTGGTGATTTAGTAAATCTTTCGCAATCATTAGAGAAAATTCCAGCATTAATTACTGAACATGAGGGTGCTTATAAAGCCCGCAAAGAAACACAAAAAGCAGATCGAGCAGCACGACAAAATGAGGCGGCTTCAGTTAAAGAGAAGATAGTTGCTGAGGCTGAGACATTAATTGACTCAGTTGCTTGGAAAGTGACCACTGCAAGATTAAAAGTACTTCTTGAGGATTGGAAAAAAGCTCCGCGACTTGATAAAAAAGTTGATGCTGCGCTTTGGAAGAGGTTCTCATCCTCTCGTAATAAGTTTGATAAGCGCCGTCGCACTCACTTTTCTAATCTCGATTCTGAGCAAAAAAAGGTTGCCACTGCTAAAGATGTAATTGTTAAAGAGGCAGAAAGTTTGGCTAACTCAAAGGAGTGGCTAAATACTGCTAAGCGCTTTAAAGTATTAATGGATCAATGGAAGTCAGCAGGCCGGGGCAAGAAGGCAACTGATGATGCACTTTGGCAAAGATTTAAAGCTTCTCAAGATTCCTTCTTCACCGCAAAGAATGCTGACATGGCAAAGCGTAAGGGCTCAATGAGTGAGAACTTAGCAAAGCGAGAGGCGATGATTGTTGAGTTTGAAGCGTTGCTACCAATATCTGATTTTAAATCAGCTAAAAAGAAGTTCTATGACCTAATGGGTAAGTGGCAGAAGATTGGAATGACAGATCGTAAAAAGAGAGCATCATTTGACACTCGTGTTAAAAAAGTTGAAGATGAGATTAATGAGTTAGAGCGTAATCACCAACGTAAAAGTGATCCATCTGCAAAGGCACAAGCAAATAAAGTTGTGCAGGGATTGGCTGAGGCAATTGAGAGTTATGAGAAACAAGCAGCAAAGGCTGAGGCTGCTGGTCAAACCGCTAAAGCAATGGTGGCAAGAGAGGCTGCAGCTGCCCGTAGAGATTGGCTTGAGCAAGCACAAAAGGGTTTAACTGAATTCACCGGCTAATTATTAAAGATTCGATCCACATCATAAACACCCTCAATCACTCTAACCGCCGCCAACACTGCATCTAAGTGGGAGGCATCTGCCATCTCAAAAGAGAATTTACAAATCGCTGTCTGATCTTTATTAGTAACAACTGAGGCACTTAATATATTTACCTGCTGATCAGATAATGCCTTTGTTACATCAGATAACAGTCGGGCCCGATCTAGCGCCTCTACCTGAATATTTACTAGGAAAGTGCTCTTAGCGGACAGGTTCCATTTGACTGCGACCATTCGATCTCCTTGATGAATTTTAAGATCGGTAATATTTATACAATCTGCGCGATGCACTGAGACGCCACTGCCACGGGTAATAAAACCAGTAATTTTATCCCCTGGAACAGGTGCGCAACACCTAGCAAGCTTTACCAAAACATCTGCCGCTCCCTCAACATCAATACCTGTAACACTCTTTCGCTCACGCTTGACTGGATTAATCAGCGGAGTTAGATCATTCTCTGGATGAGCATCTGATGTTCCAAGTAACACCATTAGTTTTTCAATTACTGAGTGTGCTGAGACATAACCATTTCCAACCGCTTCATACAAACTCTCAATATCTTCATATCGAAGATCATGTGCTAACTCAAGCAATGCGTGTCCACCTAATATCTTTTGTAGTGGCAGACCTGCCTTTCGCATTTGGCGAGCAATTGACTCTTGCCCAGCCTCGATTGCTTCTTCCTTACGCTCCTTAGAAAACCAAGCCTTTATCTTTGATCTTGCTCTAGATGATGTTACAAAGTTAAGCCAGTCATGACTTGGTGCTGCAGTAATTCCTTTATTTGTAACAATATCTATAACATCACCATTTACTAAATGAGATTCAAGTGGCACTAATTTTCCATTTACCTTAGCCCCAACACACTTATTACCAACCTCGGTATGAACTGCATAGGCAAAATCAACTGGAGTAGATCCTGATGGCAGTGCGATCACACTTCCCTTGGGAGTAAAGACAAAGACCTCCGGTGTGCGCAGGTCATACCTTAAGGTCTCTAAGAAATCACCAACATCTTCACTCTCTTGCTGCCACTCATGCAGTTGGCGAAGCCAAATTTCCTCTGGACTCTTTCCAGCTTCGGTGTTTTTAGATTTATATTTCCAGTGCGCAGCAATTCCATACTCCGCCCGAGCATGCATATCAAAGGTGCGGATTTGAATCTCTACCGCTTTGCCATTTGGCCCAATCACTGTGGTGTGTAGAGATTGGTAGAGATTAAATTTTGGCATTGCAATGTAATCTTTAAATCTACCTGGTACTGGACTCCACCTAGCATGTATTGCGCCAAGTACTCCATAACAATCACGAACTGAATCAACCAATATCCGCACTCCTACTAAATCATAAATATCATTGAACTCACGGCCTCTGACCACCATCTTTTGATAGACGCTATAGAAATGCTTTTGTCTGCCAATGACCTGCGCTTGTATCTTCTCTTGTTTTAAATCCTGATCAATTGCAGAAATTACCTCTTGTGTTAATTGATCTCGAGCCGGTGATCTCTCACTTACTAACCGTTCAATCTCTTCAAATTTCTTTGGCTCTAGGAATTTAAATGAGAGATCCTCAAGCTCCCACTTAATTGCATTCATTCCTAGTCGGTGGGCAAGTGGTGCGTAGATATCAATTGTCTCTTTAGCCTTACGACTAGCAGTCTCTGCCTCAATAAACTCCCAAGTGCGGGCATTATGCAGCCGATCTGCCAACTTAATAACTAGCACTCTAATATCTCTAGACATCGCAACAACCATCTTGCGCAAAGTCTCCGCCTCAGCAGTCGGTCCGTAGGTTAATTTATCTAACTTGGTAACCCCATCAACTAAAGATGTCACCTCATCACCAAACTCACTTTTTATTTGATCTATTGAGTAGGTGGTGTCCTCGACTGTGTCATGTAACAAGGCGGCCATAACTGTTGGCAAATCCATTCCTAGATCAATTAATATCTGAGCCACCGCTACTGGATGTGTTATATACGCATCCCCTGATTTACGAAGTTGTCCAGCATGGGCTTTTTCAGCAGCAATAAATGCTCGCTCTAAATCCTTATTTGAAAATCCTGGGTGAGATAGTGAAAGGCCAGCAACTAACGGCTTTAACAATTCTAAGGTTGTCATAGCACGCAGGCTTGTCTTATTTAATGCAAAATTATATTAGCGGCGGCGATTACGTCTTGGTTGATTTCGTGGCCCACGACCTGCCTGAGTTTGCACAACTGCAACTGGGGCAGAAACTTTATCGCCACGGCTACCAACTCGTTTTGCAAGTGCTTGCATCGCAGGCTCGCGTTCACGAAGTACAGCTAAAATTGGTGTTGCAATAAAGATAGATGAGTAAGTTCCAGTTGCTAACCCAATAAATAATGCCAGGGATAGATCCTTTAATGTGCCAGCACCTAATAGACCTGCGCCCACGAAGAGGATTGAGCCAACTGGTAGTAATGCAATTAGTGAAGTATTAAAAGAACGAACTAAGGTTTGATTAACTGCAAGGTTTGCAGCTTGTGAGTAGGTGCTCTTACCACTTGCAGCAATGCCCTTTGTATTCTCACGAACCTTATCAAATACCACTACCGTGTCATAAAGTGAGTAGCCCAAAATAGTTAAGAAACCAATCACTGTTGCAGGTGTAACCTCAAAACCGATTAAGGCATAAATACCAACCGTGATGAACACATCGTGAATAACAGAGATAATTGCAGCAATTGCCATCTTTGATTCAAATGCCATTGCTAGGTAGAGCATTACTACAAAGATAAATCCAAACAAACCATAGAGTGCCTTACGGGTTATCTCTTTACCCCAAGATGGTCCAATGATCTGTGAATCTATCGAGTCAACACCTACGCCAAACTTGGCAGCTAATTTATCTTCAACAGCTCCTTGCTCAGCCTGAGTCAGTGCCTCTGTTTGCACTCTTACTTTATTATCACCGATCTTTTGAATAATGTTTTGAGTAGTTATGCCAGCCTCGGTGAGGGCAGCCTCAGCTGAGGCTACTGATGCAGTTGGTGCGGTTACCATAAAAGATGAACCACCTTTGAACTCAATACCAAGGTGTAATCCTTGAGTAAATAATGTAATAGCAGAGGCGAGAATTAATAACCCAGAAAAGGAGTACCAAATCTTTCGCTTGCCAACAAAATCAATAGAGGTCTCACCGCGATAAAGCCGGCCACCAATACCAGATAACTTAGCCATTACTTATCCTCCCCCATCGATACAACACTCTTTTGCACAACACCTAAAGATTTAGCGGAGAAACCAGAAAGATTATGGCCTTGGCTATAGAAAGAGAACTTAGCTAGCACAGTAACAAGTGGTTTTGTAAAGAAGAAGACCACAATTAAGTCGATCAAGGTAGTTAGACCAAGGGTGAATGCAAAGCCTCGCACGCCACCAACTGCGAAGAAATAAAGCATTACGGCAGCAATCATTGAAACTGCATCAGCAACAATAACTGTGCGACGAGCACGTACCCAGCCAGTCTCAACCGCTGATTTAAGAGATCTGCCCTCTCGAACCTCATCGCGAATACGTTCAAAGTAAACAATAAAAGAGTCGGCAGTAATTCCAATTGCCACAATCGCACCAGCAATACCTGCCAAGGTTAAGGTGAAGCCGATCCACTCACCTAACAATAAGAATGAGAGCATTGCAATAATTACTGCAACACCCAGTGAGCCAACTGAGACAATGCCAAGACCTTTGTAATAGAGCATTGAATAAATAACTACAAGCAATAGTCCAAGTCCACCAGCTAATAAACCGCCATGTAATTGATCTGCTCCTAAGGTTGGTGAAATTTGCTGAACCTCACCACGATCAAAGGCAAGTGGTAGTGCGCCATACTTTAAAACATTTGCTAGATCCTGCGCCTCAAGTTGAGTGAAATTACCAGTGATCTGCGCACTTCCAGTTCTAATTGCTTCATTAATTCTAGGCGCTGAATAGACCAAACCATCTAACACAATTGCTGCCTGATTTTGCGGTGAGGGCAGAGTTGTCAGTCTTGATGTCATCGCACCAAATTTATTTGTACCCTCGCCATTAAAATCTAAAACTACATACCAACCAGAGGCACTTTGGGCATCAATTACGGAGGATGCTTTTGTTACCTGACGACCTAGAACCTCAGCGGGTGCCAAAATAAATTTGCTTATCCCTGCGCGATCACAACTAACGACGGCTGCTGCCTCATCTGCCCCACCGCCACCTTGGCGATTTTCTGGCAAGGTGCAATCTAAGGCGGCAAATTTTGCATTTAAATCTGGGGTCACACCAGCAGGCAGGATTGCTGTTCTAGTATCAGTGCTAGTTGATGTGGCATTTGCTGCGCCCTCGGCTAATACTGGACGAAACCTTAACTCTGCTGTTTGCCCTACCAAGTCAACAATTCGTCGACCTGTCTCACCAGGAACTGAGATAACAATCTGGCGATTAACGCCACTTCCTTGCGCAGATACTTCAGATTCAGCAACACCTAATGAGTTAACTCGCTGACGAATAATTGCAATCGCTTGATCAATTGCCTCGGCAGTTACCTTACCGTTCTGGCCCGCTTCAATTCGAGGTTGCAAAGTAACGCTAGTTCCGCCTTGTAGATCTAAACCTAATTTAAATGAGGTAGCTCCTAATACAAATGCAACTCCAGTAAATGCCAAAATAGTTAGCAGCAGGATTGAGATCGTGCGCAACGCCTTTGATTGGGTATTAGCAATTTTATTAGCAGACATGAGAGCCAATTCTAGGCTGAGGAGAGTTTATTGAGAAATCAGCCAGCGATTACCGCAGATTTATCGATATTTATGCAGTTATTGCGCGATATCTGGATCTTGATCAAATAGTGAAGCATCAGTTCCAACCTGCGCAGAAAGTGGTGGCTTAATCCCAAGATGCGTCCAGCCTGATGCAGTTGCAACTCGGCCTCTGGGTGTGCGCGCTAAAAACCCCATTCGAACTAAAAATGGTTCAGCTAAAGATTCAATAGTTTCAATCTCCTCCCCCACAGCCATAGCAAGAGTTGAGACACCAACTGGCCCGCCATTAAAGTTTTTAATTAACGCACTAAGCACAGCTTTATCTAATCGATCTAACCCAATCTCATCAACCTCATATATTTTAAGAGCAGATTTTGCATGCTCTATCTGAACTATCTTCTCTTTATTAACCTGCGCATAATCACGCACCCTTCTTAGAAGCCGGTTTGCAACTCGTGGTGTGCCACGAGAGCGAGAGGCGATCTCAGCAACTGCAGCCTTATCTATTTGGATCTCTAATAAATCAGAGCTGCGTTTAATAATTTGCGATAACTCATCTGCTTCATAAAAATCTAATTGCGCAGTAAAACCAAAGCGATCACGAAGTGGACTTGGAAGTAACCCTGCTCTAGTAGTTGCGCCAACTAAGGTGAAGTGCGGCAGATCAAGTGGAATTGAGGTAGCACCGGCACCTTTGCCAACAATTACATCAACTCTGAAATCCTCCATCGCCAGATACAACATCTCCTCAGCCGGACGTGACATTCGGTGAATCTCATCTAGAAATAAAATCTCACCCTCCACCAATGAAGAGAGGATCGATGCTAAATCACCAGCATGTTGAATTGCAGGGCCTGAGGTAATTCGAATTGGCGCATCCATTTCAGATGCCACAATCATCGCAAGAGTTGTCTTGCCAAGTCCTGGCGGACCAGAGAATAAAATGTGATCTGCTGGGGCCCCTCGCTCCTTAGCAGCTGATAAAAGTAGATCTAATTGATCTCTAACTCTTAATTGTCCAACAAACTCCCCTAATGTTTTAGGACGAAGTGCTAACTCAGCAACCCGCTCTGCATCATCTGCTCCTTGATCAATAATTCGATCACTCATTATTTTTTCCCACCAAATTTTAAGGCTAACTTTAATATCTGAGCAGCATCTAAATTATCAATCTTTTCACCTGCTGGAATTTGCGTGATCATTGCAGCTGCCTCTTTTACTGAGTAACCAAGTCCTTGCAAGGCATTCTCTACTTGATTTGTAATCGAAAGCTTTAAATTTGTCCTATTCCCAGCAAAGTTAGCTGCCTTATCCTTTAACTCAAGCACTAGCCGCTGCGCACCTTTTTTCCCAAGGCCTGGGGTTGACTCCAAACTCTTTAAATTTCCAGTAACAATCGCTGTTGCGATGGTTGCTGCCTCACTACTTGCCAAAATAGATTGGGCAACCTTTGGCCCAATTCCAGTAACAGATAAAAGTAATTCAAAAAACTCCCGATCAACAATTTCAGTAAAGCCATAGAGAGTAAGAGCATCCTCTCTAACAATTAAATAGGTGTGAAAACTAACTAATTTTCCAACCTGCATCTGGGAAACAACCCTGGCAGGTACCTGCAATAAAACTCCAATGCCACCTACCTCAACCACAATTGAATTAATTGCAGTTGATTTAACTGTGCCAGAGATTGAACTAATCATCGTTTCTTAATCGCCTTTTTCTTTGCTGCCGCCACTCTGGCGTTACCTACACCTCGCCAATGATGGCAGATCGCAAGGGCTAGAGCATCGGTACTGTCTACCGGTTTGGGAATTTCCTTTAATTTAAGTAGCCGTTTGACCATTTGTGCTACCTGCTTCTTATCAGCACGACCAGAGCCGGTAACAGCAGCTTTTACCTCACTTGGGGTATGCATTGCCACTGGAATACCGTTTTTAGCCGCAAGTAATAATGCAACGCCAGCAGCCTGGCCAGTTGCCATTGCAGTTCTAACATTTAATTGAAAAAATACTCGCTCAATTGCAATGACATCGGGTTTAAACTTATTAATCCAGATTGATATCTCTTTTTCTAATTCAAGTAATCTAAACTCCAATGAGGCATCTGGATCAGTATTAATTACACCAACTCCAGCCATTACTAATTTTTGTGGACCAGTTGAATCAACAATTCCAATACCGCATCTAGTTAAGCCGGGATCAATACCTAACACACGCATAGGGCAAGCCTAATCAGCGAGAAATACTTATGAACTAAGGCTCGCCATTACCTCATCTGAAATATCAAAGTTACCGTAAACATTTTGCACATCATCTAGCTCCTCTATCGCCTCAATTAATTCAAAAACCTTTTTAGCAGATTCAGTATCTACAGGAACTGAGATAGTTGGCAGAAATGATGACTCAGCAGATTCATAATCAATACCGGCGGTTTGTAGTGAGGTACGAACCGCTACTAAATCAGCGGGTTGCGCAACAACCTCAAATGACTCTCCTAAATCATTAACCTCCTCAGCACCTGCATCTAGAACTACCTCAAGTAGTGAATCCTCACTAATCTTGCCGGCCTGCTTTGAAACAATAACAACACCTTTACGATTAAATAAATAAGAGACAGAGCCCGGATCAGCCATATTTCCGCCGTTGCGAGTTACTGCAACTCTTACCTCCGAGGCGGCCCGATTTCTATTATCAGATAAGCACTCAATTAATAATGCAACTCCACCTGCGGCATAACCTTCATACATAATTGTTTCCCAAACCTTAGCGCCGGTCTCAAGACCTGCACCACGCTTAATTGCACGATCAATATTGTCAGCTGGTACCGAATTCTTTTTTGCTTTTGCAATTGCATCGAAGAGTGTGGGATTTCCAGATATATCTGCTCCACCCTCGCGGGTTGAAACCTCAATTGCTTTGATTAATTTAGAGAAGTTTTTAGCACGACGAGAGTCAATAATCGCCTTTTTATGTTTGGTAGTTGCCCACTTGGAATGACCGCTCATATTTAACTAATCCTAGATATTTGCTAGTTGACGGCAGATATTTTCAACAAAAAATCTATGTACTCGATTATCACCAGTTAATTCTGGATGAAATGATGTAGCTAAAAGATGTCCAGATCGCACAGCTACCGGATGCTTTGATCCTTTAGCATCAGTAATTTCAGCTAGTACCTCAACAGATGCGCCGACAGATTCCACCCACGGAGCGCGAATAAAAACAGCTCTTACTGCAGGTTCAGTAATACCTTTAAACTTTAAATCTGTTTCAAATGAATCCACTTGGCGCCCAAAGGCGTTTCTACGAACCACCATATCGATTCCACCAAAGGTTTCCTGCCCCTGGATTGCATCTTTAACCACATCAGATAACAAAATCATGCCAGCACAAGAACCATAAGTAGGCATTCCAGATTTAATTCGATCTTTAATCAAGTCCATAAGATCAAAAGCTCTAGCAAGTTTTGCGATTGTGGTTGATTCACCACCTGGAATGACTAAGGCTGAGATCTCTTTTATCTCTTCTTTTGTCTTAACTGCTCGCGCATCTACTCCACAATCACTTAAAGATTGGATATGTTCGCGAACATCACCTTGGAGTGCAAGTACTCCAATTTTCACAATTACCAGCCCCGCTCCGCTAACCGGTGTGGCACAGGAATATCAGCAACATTTATACCAACCATCGCTTCTCCCAAACCACGAGAAACCTCAGCTACAACTTTTGCGTCAGTGAAGTAAGTAACTGCCTTCACACATGCAGCAGCACGCTTTGCAGGGTCTCCTGATTTAAAGATACCTGAACCAACAAATACTCCATCTGCTCCTAATTGCATCATCATCGCTGCATCAGCAGGAGTTGCAATTCCACCAGCAGTAAATAATACGACTGGCAGTTTTCCAGTGCTAGCTACCTCTTTTACTAAATCAAATGGAGCTTGTAATTCCTTGGCTGCAACAAAAAGCTCATCTTCACGCATTGATGTTAATCGTCGAATCTCTCCTGAAATAGTTCGCATATGTGTGGTTGCATTTGAAACATCACCAGTTCCTGCTTCACCCTTAGATCGAATCATGGCGGCGCCTTCATTTATTCTACGAAGGGCCTCACCGAGATTTGTAGCACCGCATACAAATGGAATGGTGAAATTCCATTTATCAATGTGGTTTGCATAATCTGCTGGAGTTAAAACCTCTGACTCATCGATGTAATCAACGCCAAGTGTTTGTAAAATTTGTGCTTCAACAAAATGTCCGATTCTTGCCTTTGCCATAACTGGAATTGAAACTGCTGCTTGAATTGCAGTGATCATGTCTGGATCAGACATACGAGCAACGCCACCTTGGGCACGTATGTCTGCAGGAACGCGCTCAAGCGCCATTACTGCAACAGCGCCAGCATCTTCTGCGATCTTGGCCTGTTCAACATTTACAACATCCATAATCACGCCGCCCTTAAGCATTTCTGCCATGCCGCGTTTTACTCGTGCTGTGCCTGTTTCTTTAGACATTTTGCTCCCCTGGAATTATCTAGCCTCCTAGTGTACTAATTACTTTAGATCTTTAAAAACAGTTAAATGAAGCCTTGCTCACACCAGCAGGCTTATCACGGGGTTAAAACTGGGGCTTTATCGGTTAAGAAAATCCAAGTTCGGCCAGGCTTGAAATTGGCTACGCCGCCATCCTCACTCTTCCAGGTGGTCACATCGGTTTCTAAATTACGTTGCCAGCTTATTTGATAACTAAAACCATCCCGCAGCATTACCGCTTTCCCACTTCCAGTTGTTTTGCTAAACGGTGTAATTTCTCCAAACTTATCTCCATAAATAGATGGCGTTATCGACACGATCTGAATAATTGCAGTGTCAGCGTATAAGTGTTCACCATTAGCAGCCATGTTTGGTTTTTCATTGAAGTAAATTAGCCATTTTTCGTTTGCGCTATCCCAGCGCAATTCATACTTGGCATTTGGCCATTTAATCTTTGCAATTGCTGTATTTGTTTCACCTTTTGGTGCATCACCAAAGGCAAATACTGAAGCGGTAGCTGTTTCAATTCTTATCTTAGGGTTTGCATTAGCTCGTTCTAATAACAATTCTGGCTTTAAAATCATATCTACCGGACCTATGCGATTTGGATCCTTCCCATAGATTGAAGGTGGGTTTCGCTCCGCTGAGAGATTTTCTAAATTAGCCTCTGCAATTACCGGCCTCATCTTGCTTTGAGCACCACTGTAAGCAAACCCAACTCGACCAAACTGGGCAAGTAATTCAATATCTGAAATTCGAGCAGATCTAATTGGACCAATTAATGGCGGAAGCTTTGATGTGTAAATGGCAGCTAACCTAGTTAACCCACCCTCAACTTGTTCCACATAAACCAGATCAGCATCTTCAACTCCAATTTGAGGATGTGCTGCGTTTGTATCATCAATTTTTACAACCAGAATTTGTTTATTTTCACCGGCAAGGCCAGTAAAGAAATTCTTAGCTTCCTCCCTTGCTAGTGAAAGCTTAGGCAAATCAGTAGTTCCAGTAAGAGAAAGTATGATCACGGTCAATGAGATGAAAAGAATTAAACTCCTTACTAATTTCACAAAATATCATCCTCAAATGCGTAGCGGATCGGCAGTGGGGCTTTACCAGCTAATCTGAATAATCTAATTAATGGTTTAGATCTAACATTTCTAGTGGCATTAACCGCTTCTAAGTGAATGTTTATCGCGATCTTCACTTTGCCAGTGATATCTGATAATTCAACAAGTAAGTCGGACGGTAGCTCTAAAGAGTGATCTATTGCAGCTCCTTGCACTAATTTTAAGGATTCAGAAAGAACGCTCTCAGCTGATGATCTTTCAACTATGTTTGCATTGCGCGCTGCTGCAGCAGAACTTGAAATTAGGTAAGCAGTAGCTGGATCTAAATTAGATTCAGCAACTATTTCATGAGCTAAAGCTGCTCGTTGCTGCAAAAGCGCATCCAAGGTTGCCCAAGAGGTCTCTACCTTGTGATGAAGGCGGTCTAATCTTGATGCGGAAAAAGATAAATACCATCCAATTAAGACCACGAAAAGAATTATTACAAGGGTTTGGAAATTCATCGTCTGCTCCAAAATCTATTTTCAGAGGCAAGAGTTACACGTTGTCCGCCAGCTATCGCCATTTCATAAACATTCTCAATCTGTTCTGCAACCACCTGCCAATCATATTTTTGTGCGCTCAATCTGCCGTTTTCCCCTAATCTTTTGCGTTTCTCATCATCTCTTAATAAAGCAACCAAGACCTTTGCTAAATCAGCGGAATCTTCATTTTTAAACAATTCACCAGCTTCACCATTTTCAAGTACAGCTTTAAATGCTGGTATATCACTTGCAACTACTGCAGTACCGGCGGAAAGTGCCTCAGTCAAAATGATGCCAAAGGATTCGCTGCCAGTATTTGGTGCCACATAAATTTGTACAGATTTTAAGAAACTTTCCTTTTCTTCATTGCTCAGTAATCCTAGAAATTTAATCCGACTTCTCAGTTGCGGGTTTAACTTCTTTGTAAACTCACTACTGTCCCCTGGTCCTGCTACTAAGAATTGAACATCTGGAATAAATCTTGCAACAATTGATAAGGAATCAATTAGTACTTGTAACCCTTTTCTAGGCTCCTCAATCCGACCAATAAACCCAACTGTGTGTCCATTTGAGTATTCGTTGTTGATTTTGGCATTTGCGTATTTCTGACCATCAATTCCATTTGGAATAACTACCGCATCGGTATCAAAGTGATCCTTAAGTGTTGATCGAGCTAATTCGCTAACTGCTATTCGAGCATTTAACTTCTCCACAATTGGTTCCAAGATTGGCCCAATTGCATAGATAGCTTTCTTCTTAGGGGTTGAAACATGGAAGGTGCCAACTAATGGACCTTCTGCGGCTGAACAAGCGAGTAAAGATAGGGAGGGTATTGCTGGCTCATGTAAATGAAGAAGATCAAAATCACCACTTGCAATCCATTGTTTTGCTCGTGAACTTGCAATAGGACCAAATAACACTCGAGCTACTGAACCATTAACTGGAATAGAGATTGGCTTGCCAGCATTTACTACATAATCTTCATGTTTAACTGAATCATCTGAAATTGGCGTTAGAACCGAAACAAAGTGTCCCTCTTCAATTAAATGCTCCGCTAGATCACGAATATGGGTTTGAACTCCCCCAGGTGTATCCCACCCATAAGGGCAAACCATTCCAATTCTAATGTTCTTCATCTACCCAAATCCTTTGCAGCATATGCCAATCAACTGGATTTTCCTTTATTCGTTTTGCAAAATTATCAGCCATCGATTGGGTAATAATTTTAATCTGTTCCTCTTCACTTCCAGAATTAGTTGGCTTAAGAGTTTCATCAAAAATTATCTCAATTCCACTTGGTGTGTAACGAACATATGCTGTTATTAATGGTGCGCCTGTTTTTATCGCCAAAATAGCCGGCCCAGAAGGCATTTTGGAAGTCTTACCAAAGAAGTTGACCTCAATACCATTTCTAGACATATCTCTATCTGCCACCAATGCGATTAGTTTTCCAGCCTGTAATCGCTCAGTAAGAATTGGAATAGTTTTTTCCTTGTGGCTTATAGCTTCAATTCCGATACTTTCTCGGTAGGCCAAAAACTTCTTAAAAATCGCCTCTGGCTTTAGCTTCTCAACAACAGCAGTTAAAGGGATTCCAGTTGAACAAAAATATGCTGCGGCATGATCCCAATTGCCAGCATGTGGCAAAGCCACGATGCAACCACGCTTACTTTGGACCGGATCTCTTAGTAAATTTTCTCTAATTACTTGAGTGGTTTGAATGATTCGATTTTTACTCCACTTACTCAAACGGAAAGTATCAAACCAGTAGCGAAGATATGAACGCATTCCTAGTTTTGTTAACTCCTCTAGCTTTTCTGGCGAGTATTCAGGCATTACTCGAGCATAATTGCTCCGAAGTTGTTTGATGCCTTTTCCATTTTTCTTATAAATTCGATCCGAGACATACTCGGCCAATTTGTAGGCGGATTTCTCAGGTAGAAGTGCGATTAATTTCCAAGCAAACAAATATAGTAAGTACATCTACTTCACCGCTTTATAAACAATCAACATTCTTTGTGCCATAGTGAAGACTGAGAGTAAAGCTAGTATCCAAAGTCCAATTGCCATTGCATAATCAACCTTTAAGCCGTGTAATCCATAAGCGATTAAAGCAATAATCAAACGCTCACTCCGTTCGGCAATCCCGCCATTACAGACAATATCTAAAGACTCTGCCCGAGCCTTGATATATGAAACCATAAAAGATGCCACCGCTGTTATCAAAAATAAAGGGACTAATCGGTCATCATTTTTGATGAAAAATAACAGTGCACCAACGAAAATGGCCGCATCACTTAAACGATCAAGAGTTGAATCTAGAACTGCTCCCCATTTACTAATTCCTTTATTTGAAGCTCTGGCAACTGCGCCATCAAATAGATCAAAAAGTACAAAAGCAGCCACCCAAATAACTCCAACAAGAAAATCGCCTTTAGGAAAGAAATAAAGTGCGCTGCAAACACTGCCAACGCCACCAATAGTTGAGATTAAATTGGCGCTGATTCGCAATTTGATCAAAATTTTGACCAATGGGGCAATAATTTTCGCGACAGGATCACGTAATGAACGCTGCAACATAATTCCCATCGTAGGCTTATCGATCATGACCGACCTAATTAACGCACGGTTTATCCTTGGAATATCTCCTGAGAATGAGCAGATTTCAACGCTCCTTGGGCTGCCATCTGCCAATATTGATGATCCGACATTGATCACCGCAGATGTGGTGGTAATTGTGGCCAGTGCTAAAACAGGAATCGATTCAAAACTAGTTTCTCAGTGGCACACCTTTAGAGAGTTATATATACCAACAATTGTTGCAGTAATTGATTTTGAAGATGGCGATGTCGATTTTGAGGATATGAGCGCCATTGTCGGAAAAATGTTAGAACCAGTGCTAACCCCATATTTAGTCCTGCATGCTGATACCGGTGAGCCAACTGCGCTAATAAATCTTGAAGACCAGATGATTACAGATTATTCAAACTCAAAGGTAAATAAAATTACTAGTGATGCTGAACATCGTGAGTTAGTTTTAGAATTTAAAGAAGAGTTAAATAGTGCTCTAAACGAAGGTGGCTGGGACCAATTTGTTCAGGGTTTAATTATTCCGGCGATACCTTTGATTTTAAAAAATAAACTAGGTATTGCTGAGATTAAGCACTTCCTAGATCTGATTCCAA
>ENA-UOYL01000079-UOYL01000079.1-marine-metagenome-genome-assembly--contig:-NODE-79-length-41017-cov-5.261236_pt1 | contig 41017 bp, 36 predicted proteins | sample MGYA00238173_ERZ767189 | MGnify/ENA primary metagenome ERZ767189 (study PRJEB28943, sample SAMN06267163) | marine metagenome | isolation source: Columbia River Estuary | place: USA:Columbia River Estuary... | reverse complement strand
GCAAGTATTGATACAGCTATTCCTACTAAAACACCTCCTAAGCCAGACATTCGTAAAATGATGCATCCTATTGGCCCTGTGGTGGTTTTTGGTGCCAGTAATTTTCCTTTTGCATATTCAACTGCAGGTGGAGACACGGCTAGTGCACTAGCGGTGGGTTGTTCTGTTATTGTAAAAGCACATCCTGCACATTTAGCTACATCAAGTATGGTGGCAGAAGCCATTATGCAAGCAGCAATAACTACTCAAATGCCAGCAAATGTTTTTCAGCATGTTACCGATACTAGTTTTGAATCAGGAAAAGCCTTAGTGCAAGATGATAATATATATGCAGTTGGTTTTACGGGTTCAAGAACAGGAGGCCGCGCATTATTAGATTATGCAAGCTCTAGAAAAAACCCAATTCCAGTTTTTGCAGAAATGGGTTCTGTGAACCCGGTTATTTTATTGCAAGATGCAGTTGAAAAAAATGCAGAAAGCATTGCAAAAAATTATGCAGGCTCTATTACTTTAGGTATGGGGCAGTTTTGCACGAACCCGGGTATATTAGTAGGTATAAAAAGTGAAGCCTTGAATAGTTTTGCCAATACTCTAGCCACTGAAATGAATTCAATTGCACCTTCTGCTATGTTGCACGCAGGCATAGAAGCCGCTTATTTAAAAAATAGCGCACATGCACTAGCGCAAAAAGGAATAACAAGCTTAACAAAAAATACACCTAGCTCTAATAATGGGTATCCGGTTTTAACTACTGTGGATGCCAAAACATTTTTAAGCAATCCCGATTTAGCAGAAGAAGTATTTGGTCCTTATTCCATACTAGTACAATGTAATTCGATGAATGAATTAAAAGAAGTTTGGAAAAGTATTAAAGGGCAAATATCTACAACAATTATGGGTACCGATATTGACTTTGCAAATACGCCTGAGCTATTAAATATGTCTTTAAGTATTGCAGGCCGTGTATTATTAAACGGAGTGCCTACCGGTGTGGAAGTTTGTGATAGTATGGTGCACGGGGGCCCTTATCCGGCCACTACCGATAGTAGGTTTACAGCAGTAGGTATTAACGCCGCTAAAAGATGGCTAAGACCTATTTCTTTTCAAAACTGGTCGAATCATTTACTGCCATTAGCACTGCAGAATAATAATGCATTAGGTATTTGGAGAAGTATCAATGGCGCACTTAGTAAAGATGCAGTTATCTAACTAAATAAACTAACTAAACTAAATAATCTAGAAATAAAGACTAGTAGAATTTTTCTAAACTAGTCTTATATATTTTACAAGTTAGTCTATAGCTTAGTCCTGAATAAATAATTTAGCGGTGGCAGTTACCTGCTTCATTTTTCCAATTTTTTCAATAGTAGAAAAATAATAAACTGCCACTGTACTTGCTATAAAATAAACAATAGCAGCAGGTCCGATAGAAGTAGATAATTGATTAGATCCAAACCAATCACCACTAGTAACTATCCAGTAAACACAAAGTATATTTTTTACGCCTTCAATTATCCAAGCATTTTTATTTCTATCCATCAATTCAGTAAGTGCATATACTTGAACAAATATAAAAGCGCCATAAATAAATATATTGTTAGGGCCAATGCTGGCAATATTTCCATATAAATAACTTACTAATAAAAGCATACAAAAAAGTTGTATCCATAAATACAATTTCAAAGCAGGGGAGGCAGGTGTATTATACTTTTCAAAATGGTACACATCCTTTATTTTATCTATTGGGTAATTGTCAATTACATCTGCAGGGCGCCAGCCTAAAGGTTGGAACCAAATAGTAAATTTATCTTTCAAGTTCTTTGTACGCCATGCATCTTGAACTAGCAACCACATATGCATGAAATTAATTTTAATAGGGTTCCAGGTTTGAACAGGTCGGGTAATACCATAGACTGCAGGTATACTGTCTTGCTCTTGCACATAAGTACCAAATAATTTATCCCAAATAATAAATATCTGACCATAGTTTTTATCTAAGTATTCTGGATTAATAGCATGGTGTACTCTATGGTGCGAAGGCGTTACAATAATATGCTCCAACCAACCCATCGTTTTAATATGTCTTGTATGGTACCAGAATTGTGCAAATAAATGTAATGGAGCTACCACTGCAATTACATTGGCAGGCACACCAAATAAGGCAGCAGGAATTAATAAGAATGTATAAATTCTGAATATAACAGAAATGCTTTGTCTTAAAGCACAGGCTAAATTATATTCTTCACTGCTATGATGTACTATATGGTTGTTCCAGAAAAAATTATAGCTATGTGCTAAACGGTGCACCCAGTAACCTGCAAAATCTAAAGAGATAAAGGCAATGATATACAACCAAATACTATTTTGTACATGCATAATGGCTAAATGATCTACAAACCAGCCATAACTTAAAATGACAATACTTAAACCCAATACATCCTTGGTAGAATTAGTCACCCCTGAACTTAAACTTGAAATCATGTCCAAGGTATTTACTGTTTCAAAGCCTTTCTTCCATCCATACCACTTTTCAAATAATACCAATAATAAAAAGGCAGGCATGGCAATCAATAAAATTTTACCGTAAGTTTCCATATTACAAAAATTTGCTATAACAATTAAGCATTGCGTTGTCAAATGTATTAATTTTATCTCATGGCCGCAACAAAACCCATAAGTATAGAAAATTTTGGATCCTATAAATTAGGAGGATCTGTTTTTCAATGTATTGATGCACATACTTGTGGCAATCCGGTAAGGGTGGTGGTCAATGGTGGCCCAGCTTTGGAAGGCAATACCATGAGCGAAAAGCGTCAACACTTTTTAAAAGAATTTGATTGGATAAGAAAGGGGCTCATGTTCGAACCCCGTGGGCATGATATGATGAGTGGAAGTATCTTATACCCGCCTCATAATCCTGAAAATGATATGGCCGTTTTATTTATTGAAACCAGTGGCTGTTTACCTATGTGTGGTCATGGTACTATTGGGACTATAACAGTAGCTATTGAAGCGGGTTTAATTCAACCAAAAATTCCTGGTAAAATTCGCATGGAAGCTCCTGCAGGACTGGTGCAAATAGAATATACCATGCAAGGTAAAAAAGTAAGTTCAGTAAAATTGACCAATGTGGCTTCTTTTATGGCTGCTGAAAACATTCAAGTAGAATGCCCCGATATAGGCATGCTTAGCGTTGATGTTTGTTATGGTGGAAATTATTATGCTATTGTTGAAGTACAAGAAAATTTTAAAGGCATTGAACATTATACAGCCGGACAATTAATTGCATGGAGTGGCGTATTAAGAAAACGCATCAATGAATCGAATAAGTTTGTACATCCCATAGACCCCACCATTAATGGTTGCTCACATATTTTATGGACAGGCAAGGTATTAGATGCAAAGAACACAGCACGTAATGCAGTATTTTATGGAGACAAGGCCATTGACAGGTCGCCCTGCGGAACAGGTACTTCGGCAAGACTAGCGCATTGGCATGCAAAGGGTAAACTAAAACAAGGGGTTCCTTTTTTACATGAGAGTATTATAGGCTCTGTATTTACAGGCAAGGTAGAATCAACCACCACCATAGGTGATAAACAAGCCATTATTCCCTCTATTGAAGGCTGGGCCAAGATATACGGGTTTAACACTATATCCATAGATAAGCAGGACGACCCCTATGCAGCTGGTTTTCAAGTGGTTTAATCTCAGTAATTATATAAATTCCATCCCTTTTTACTGTGTTATGAACGCAATTTTAACGAAATTTGTGCTTTAATTTATTCTATGGAAGTAGTTGTCATTGGAGGAGGCATTATAGGATTGAGCAGCGCTTATTTTTTACAAGAGGCGGGTCATCAAGTGACCATTGTTGATCAATCCGATATGACCAATAATTGTTCCTATGGTAATTGCGGTTATATATGTCCTAGTCACTTTGTTCCTTTGGCAACACCTGGCATTGTTAAACAGGGTTTAAAGTGGATGTTGAATTCAGAAAGTCCTTTCTATATAAAACCAAGATTAAGTTTAAGTTTAGTAAAATGGGGTTTGCAGTTTATGAAAGAAGCGACTGCTGAAAAAGTAGAACGCGCTGCCATTCCTTTAAGAGATTATTCTTTGTTTTCTAAAAAATTATACGCCGATTGGGATGCTTTGCCTCAATTTGAATTTGCCTATGAGCATAAAGGCTTATTGGAAATATTTCAAACGGAAAAAGTTGGCGAACATGCAAAGCATTTAGTACATCAAGCACATGCCTTAGGTTTGACCGATACCAAGCTTTTAAATCAACAGGAATTATTTGCGATGGAACCCAATCATCAAATCAATGCCATTGGTGCCATTCATTTTGGTTGCGATGGACATTTGTATCCCAATAAATTAATGCAACAACTTATTGCCGATTTAAAAAATAAAGGAGTGCTTATTAAAACCAATGAAGCAGTAGTAGATTTTGAAAAAACAGCAGGAAAAATAAATGCGGTTATCACCCCTCATAATAAATACAAGGCCGATGCAGTGGTTTTGGCCACGGGTTCTTGGTCTAGAGAGATGGCAAAAAAATTAGACATGGATTTATTGCTCATGCCTGGTCGTGGCTATTCCATTACCATCGAGGATACGCCTTATCAAACCATTTATCCATCTGTACTAGTGGAAGGTAGAGTGGCGCTTACACCCATCGAAGGAAATAAAATGCGTTTTGGAGGTACTATGGAAATTACCAGCACCAATGAGCCGCCGAATTTAAAAAGGGTGGCAGGTATACTAAAAGCAGTGAAAAGCTATTATCCTTCCTTTGAGATTCCCGTTCCAACGATAGATAAAGTTTGGTATGGTTATAGACCTTGTTCTGCCGATGGATTGCCTTATCTTGGTAGAACTAAAAAGTGGAACAATTTAGTAATGGCTACTGGGCACGCAATGGTAGGTTTAAGTTTAGGTGCAGGTACCGGAAAATTAGTTTCAGAAATTATAGATGAAAAACCAACCAGTATTGATATTAGTTTTTACAATCCAGAAAGATTTAATCATTAATGAAATTTAACGCTACTCAAATATCTTATCGTTCCACTGGGTTATTCAGTGCCTTAATCAATGATTATATTGAAACGAAGGGTACTGCCCAAAGTTTTGTAAACTATGCCGCTACTAAGGAAGGGTATAAGAAAGCCATTGAACAAAGAGCTTCTTTTCCTACAAATAGAAAAGTATTGGTAGAGGTTTTACAAAATCAGTATACTCAATTAGCGAAAGATGTTAATTCGCTAAATAATAAAGAGGCCTTTAAATTGGTTAACGATAATGTGAATTTATTATTAAAAGAAAATACATTCACAGTTACTACTGCACATCAGCCTAATATTTTTACGGGTCCACTTTACTTTTTTTATAAAATTCTGCATACTATTCAATTAGCAGCTGAACTAAAAAAGCAATTCCCTCAACATAATTTTGTACCTGTTTATTATATGGGATCTGAGGATGCGGACTTACAAGAAGTAGGTTCTTATAACTTAGCAGGTGAAGCCTACCAATGGAATACCAAACAAAAAGGGGCCATTGGAAGAATGAAGGTAGATGACGAGTTAATTAAATTATTACAAAACTTGGAAGGGTATTGGTTGGTTCAACCCGCAGGTAAAGAGGCTTTGGAAGTTTTAAAGCAGGCTTATCAAAAAGGAAAAACCATTTCAGAAGCTACTTTACATTTAGTACATGCGTATTTTGGAAAATATGGACTAGTGGTACTTCAACCAGACAATGCTCAATTGAAAGCAGTTTTCGTTGATGTGATGGAAAAGGAATTAAGAACTGGGTTTTCTCAAAAGGCCATTCAACCAACTAAAGAAAAGCTAGCAAGCACCTATCATGTACAGTCCGATGGGCGTGATTTGAATTTATTTTATTTAAAAGAGAATACGCGCGCTAGAATTGATAAACAAGGCGCTAGTTATATTGTAGTAGATGCTAATATTAGTTTCACAGAGGAAGAGATAGTAAAAGAATTACATGCACATCCTGATAGGTTTAGCCCCAATGTAATACTTAGAGGAGTGTACCAAGAAACTATACTTCCTGGTATTGCCTTTATTGGTGGTGGCGGTGAACTAGCTTACTGGATGGAACTTAAAAATGTATTTAATGAAGTAAAAGTGCATTATCCTATTTTGCAATTGCGTAATTCATTTATGTTTATGAATGAAAAACAAACGGCACATTGGAATAGTTTGGGCTTTTCATTGGAAGATTTATTTAAACCTATGTTGGAATTAGAATTGGACTATGTTAAAAATCAAACCAAAGAAAATTTAGCCTTAACCAATCATATTGCATCCTTAAACGATTTATATGCTTCTATTCAGCAGGATGTCATAAAAATTGACACCTCTTTAGGGGATCATACTAAGAATTTATCGGTACAGGCCCAAAAGAAATTAGCCTTATTAGAAAAGAAAATGATTCGTGCTGAAAAAAGAAAACAACAAACTTCAATAGACCGAATAAAAGCTATTAAGGGTTCTTTATTCCCTAAAAATAGTTTACAAGAAAGAGTAGAAAATTTTTCAGAGTGGGTAGGATCTTATGGATGGGATTGGGTGGAAGCTGTTTTAGAAAATTCAACTACATTGAACCCGAGCTTTACAATCATTACTATTACTAAAGAGTAATAATTGTAGTCTAAATAATATTTGATTATTATTTTATAGGATTAGTTTTAAAAAAAGAATACTATTAAACCTATTAACTATCTATTTTTGATCGAACTCATTATTCCAAGTTCCTTTCAAATTCTCCACCTTGGTCATTACTTCCGATTCCATATTTAATTTATAGTCATCCATGGCTTGACCAATTTGGGCATTCGTACTTCCTATAATTTGAGCGGCTAATAAGCCTGCATTTTTAGCGCCATTTAAAGCAACGGTGGCTACAGGCACACCACCTGGCATTTGTAAAATAGATAATATACTGTCCCAGCCCTCTGCTGAATTAGTTGATTTGATAGGAACTCCAATAACAGGTAAGCTAGTTAATGCGGCTACCATACCTGGTAAATGCGCTGCACCACCTGCGCCAGCAATAATGACTTGTAAGCCTCTTTTACGCGCTGTTTTTGCATATTCTACCATACGATCAGGTGTGCGGTGTGCAGAAACGACGGTTAATTCAAAAGGAATATTGAAAGTTTTTAAAGTATCTGCAGCTGCCTGCATGATAGGTAAATCACTATCGCTTCCCATGATGATGCCAACTTGTGCAGGTGTAGACATAATTTTAATTTGATGCAAGTTAGTTAATTTTTTATAAAATATCCGGCTACTGCTCCCATTATAGGGCTAGCCTTTGTCTCTATTATTTTCACTTTGAAGCATTTAGCAGTGGTAGTAGGGAATTGAATAATTTTCTTTCTTCCAATGGTAGTGCTACCCGCAATTTTTTTCATATCAGCTTCATTGTCTCCTGCATATATTTCAAAGCGAATAACTCTTTGTCCAAATTTAATTTGCTCTTGCAGTTGAATGCTATTAATGGTAACGGGTGTAGTTAAACAAATCTCTATTTCATTTTTATTATTCTTGATAACAGCGTTTTTAAATAAGTTGGTTTTAAAAGCGGCCTCTCTTATTTTTCTAAAATCCATTAAAGCGGCTGAATCTTGCGGAGCAATTAAACCTTTTCTATTAGGAGGTACATTTAATAATAAATTACCACCATGGCCTACTGAGTTTAAATATAAATTAAATAATGTCTTACCCGATTTTACTGTAGAATCTTCTTCTTCATGATAAAACCATCCTTTGCGAATTGAAACATCAGCTTCAGCACCAATCCAATTTTTTCCATTAAAATTGCCTCTATTTAAAGTGTCATTAGCAGGAGCGCCTTCTCCTCTTTTAAATCCTGCTGTATCTAATAAGTTCCAGTTGGTTTCATTAATCAATCCATTTTCATTACCTACCCAACGAATATGCGGTCCAATATCACTGAATATTAGAATATTGGGTTGATAAGACATTGCAGAATCTTTGAACCTTGTAAAATCGTAGACTTGCTTTTTACCATTAGGGCCTTCTCCATTAGCGCCATCCCACCATAGTTCTGTTAAATTGCCATAACCTGTTAAGAGTTCCTTCATGGTTTGAATATAAATATCGTTGTAAGCAGCCGTGCCATACTCTGGGTGGTTTCTATCCCATGGAGAAATATATACACCCATTTCAATACCTGCTTTTTTACAAGCCTCTGACAACATTTTAATGACGTCGCCTTTTCCATTCATCCACTTGCTTTCTCTTACTGTATGCTTGCTAAACTTACTTGGCCATAAACTAAATCCATCGTGGTGTTTAGCCGTAATAATAATGCCTTTAGCACCAGCCGCTTTTGCAATGCTTGCCCACTGGTTACAATCTATTGCTGTTGGATTAAATACATTTGGGTCTTCACTTCCTTTGCCCCACTCTAAATTGGTAAATGTGTTAGGGCCAAAATGCATAAATAAGTAAAATTCTTTTTCATGCCAAGCCAATTGTTGCTTAGTAGGGGTGGGTCCAAATTTTTCTTGGGCAACTAATATTTTATTAGATGTTAAAAAGAAAAGGACAGTAGTAAAAAATAAGTAAATATATTTTTTCATGAAAGCGCTCTTTTATATAATTGAATCGTGTTTTCTAAACCTAGATAAAGGGCATCGCTCATTAAGGCATGTCCAATACTAACTTCATCAATACTTGGAATAGATTGTATTAAGTAAGGTAAATTATTTCTATCTAAATCATGTCCTGCGTTAATACCTAGCCCTAATTTTTTAGCAAGCGCTGCAGCGCTCATATAAGGTGCAACGGCTTTTTCTTTATTTCCAGCAGCAAATAGCTTTGCATACATTTCGGTATATAATTCTATACGGTCCGTTCCAGTTGTGGCAGCGGCTTCAATCATTTTTTCTATAGGGTCTACAAAAATGGAAACACGAATACCTGCTTTTTTAAATACCCCAATGATTTGCTTTAAATAATCTTGTTCTGTTATGGTATCCCAACCATGGTCGCTGGTTAATTGACCCAAGGTATCGGGTACTAGGGTAACCTGATGCGGTTTGTTGGCTAAAACCAATTCCACAAACTTGGCTTCTTTGGGATTGCCTTCAATGTTAAACTCTGTGGTCAGAATTTTGCTTAAATCATAAACATCTTGGTAGCGAATATGCCTTTCATCGGGTCTTGGATGCACTGTAATACCCTCGGCCCCAAAACGCTCGCAATCCTTTGCCACCTGCACTAGATTAGGATTATCCCCGCCACGGCTATTTCTTAATGTGGCTATTTTATTTATGTTCACACTTAAACGAGTCATAGGCGAATTTAAGTTATTTTTGCATCTCAAATATAAGAAATGGCTTATTCTAGTTTGGAGGCTTGTTTATTGGATTTAGAGCGCACGGGTCAGCTGCTGCGTATCAAAGAAGAGGTAGACCCCTATTTAGAAATGGCTGCTATTCATTTGCGCATTTTTGAACAAAAAGGCCCTGCTATTTTATTTGAAAAAGTGAAGGGTTCTAAGTTTCGTGCAGCTTCCAATATTTTTGGTACACTAGAAAGAAGTGAATTTATTTTTAGAGATACCTTGCCTTCAGTGAAGCAATTAATTGATATTAAAATTAATCCTTTAGCTGCTATTCAAAATCCGATAAAATCTTTAGCGGCTTTACCGGCTGCTATCAATGCACTACCGAATAAAAATCCAATTTCAAAACCAGTTTTGTTTGAAGAGATAAACATTAGTGATTTACCTTTAATTCATCATTGGCCCATGGATGGTGGCGCCTTTGTAACGCTACCACAAGTATATACAGAAGATGCAGACAAGCCCGGCATTGGTAGTTCTAATTTAGGTATGTACCGTATTCAATTAAATGGGAACGATTATATATTGAATAAAGAAATTGGTTTGCATTATCAATTACATAGAGGTATTGGAGTGCATCAAACCAAAGCGAATAATCTAGGGCTTCCTTTAAAAGTAAGTTGTTTTGTGGGCGGGCCACCTGCGCACAGTGTTGCTGCAGTGATGCCGCTTCCAGAAGGTATGAGTGAAATGAATTTTGCGGGTGTACTTGCAGGAAAAAGATTTGGTTATACTTATATAGATGGTTTTTGTGTAAGCACCGATGCCGATTTTGTTATTACCGGAGAAGTATTTCCTGGAGAGAATAAACCAGAAGGTCCTTTTGGAGATCATTTAGGTTATTATAGCTTGCAACATCCTTTTCCTGTAATGAAAGTGCATAAAGTATATGCCAGAAAAAATGCCATTTGGGCTTTCACAGTGGTAGGAAGACCTCCGCAAGAGGATACAAGTTTCGGACAACTCATACATCATATAACAGGCTCAGCTGTTTCTAATGAAATACCAGGATTAAAAGAAGTACACGCCGTTGATGCTGCAGGAGTGCATCCTTTATTATTAGCCATAGGTAGTGAAAGGTATACGCCCTTTTTAGAAAATAAAAAACCTGCAGAAATTTTAACCATTGCCAATCATATTTTAGGCACTGGTCAATTAAGTTTAGCAAAATTTGTTTGGATAACAGCAGAAGCAAAAAAATCGAAAGGGGATAGAGTAATAGATGTAAATAATATACCTGAGTTTTTAGCGTATATGTTGAGTAGAATGGACTTTTCAAATGACCTACATTTTTATACCAATACCACTATGGATACCTTGGATTATTCTGGTGACGGTTTAAACAGTGGCTCTAAATTAGTACTAGCAGCTTATGGTGATGTTCGAAGAAAATTAGCTACTACTATTCCAGAAAAAATAACAGCACTCAATGCCAATGCTAGCTTAATTATGCCTGGTGTAATTGCGGTGAATGCAGCAACTGCAACTATACATTCTATTCAAGAAAAGTTAAAGGGGCAAGGAGAAAATTTATTAGAACAAGATGGTATAGCTATGATTATTATTACCGAAGATGCTACTTGGATGGCTGCTGAATTTAATAATTTTATTTGGGCTGCATTTACCAGGACTAATCCTTCCAAAGATATTGAAGGGGTAGATAGTTATATTAATAATAAACATTGGGGATGCAAGGGGCCACTTATTTTTGATGCAACTATTAAAAAGCATCATGCGCCTGCAGTAGTAAAGGATAATGAGGTAGAGAAAAAGGTTAGCGCTATTTTGAGTAAGTATGGGTTTTAAACCTCAACCCAAGTATGGTCGGCTAATAATTTCACGGTAGCCACAAATCCGGCAAAGGGTCCAGAACCGCCGCCCCATTCACTAGGCGCTACTAAAGAAAGTACATGCGAAGCGTCTGTTTTTTCATATACATGATATATTTGACCTATCTGCGGTTTGAAAGTAATTTTAGCTTCGTAAATCATTAAACTTAATTCCTTGCGCTTTTTAATTTCTTGCGCTTGTCTTGCTAGTAATTCAATTTGCTCTTTAATTTGATTTAACTGCATATTGGTTTGATCCTCCATGGCAGATAAAGCCTTATGTTTTATAACGCCTTCTTTAGTAGGACGAATAGCTACACTTCCTGCAGAAGAAGCGTAAGGTAGAACGCTTAATTGTTTATGGTATACTTCTATATTTTTAAAAGCTTCTCCATTTTCTTTGAAGCCATACTGTGATACTTTTAAAAAACCATTGGCTAAAATTTCATGTACTACTTTAAGGACTTCTTTATTGTCTTTATGAAATTGAACGGTTAAGCAAGAACCATTATTAATTTCGGCAATCACTTCATTTCCTAATAATGGATTTTCAAAAGCCTGTGCCATTCCATTGGGTATAACGCTATATTGGGCATAAAAAGCCTCGTTTTCAATATTCACCCAATTGTGACTAAAGCTAAGGGCATGGCCATTTTGAACGCTTTCAATTTTATAGTTTCCAGATTTTGGAACTAATTGATACTCGAATTCGCTTTTTTCCGGGAAAAGCTGCCAGCTTGCTAAAAAATTATACGCTTGAACCATATTTTATATAACAAAAATAAGTAGGAAAGGTTGAATTAAAATGGGTTGTTTATGCTCAAAAATGCTAATTAATTTGAACAAAATCGGGCTTGCTAATAATACTAGAATTGTACTTATAACGAAGGTTGGTGATAAGGGCAATATTCCAAGGGCTCAGTTGGCGATTTATTCTTGGGAAGTAAAAGGCTCTTAATTCAATGGTGCCGAAAATGAGGTTTTCATTCCTAATTCTCATGCCTGATCCTATAGAGGAATAGATATCTCCCTTGTCAATGGGCTGGCCCACGGTTCTTAGATAAGTAATATTGCCAAAGGCAAAAGGGGAGGTTCGAAACCCATAAAACGATCTTGAATTATACCATACCGATTCCCAGTTGGCAGTGATACGGGTGCCACCATAAATACGCTCTTTATTTAATTGAGGTATACCATAGCTACTGCTAATAAGTAAGGCTTCGTTGAATTTGTTTTTAAGGGTTTGCGTGAAACTTACATTAATAATGGACCTGTATTTATAACCGCTCTCCAAATAACGAAGCTTATTAATTTGCTCTACACTTGCAATGAATCGAACATCTTGTAATTGTGCATCGACATAACTGGAACCTGCACTTAATGTAAGATGTCTATAATTTTCATTAGAAAGTAATTTGTAGTTCTCTAATTTAATTCCTAGATAAGGCAAGGAGCTTTGTTCTCTTCTATAATTTCCAGAAGTAATGACCATCGATTTTCCTGTGGGTAAATCCTCGTTTCTACCAAAGCCATACAAATACTGGGTCCTAATAATTTGTTGTTTAAATAAAGTAAAAGAAGCTAAGGAGGCTTCAATGTTTTGATAGTTTTTATCTATTTGCGCTAAATAATCTGTTGGTCTTTGTTTAAATATATTTTCCAAAAAACGAACTTGAACAAAATAATGCACATTATTGGCAGCCAGTGAAATTCTATTACTAAAAAGTTGATAACCTAACCAGGCATCAAAATGTTTTAAGTCATAATTATAAGTACTGTTGAATAAAGAGTCTGACCACTTGCTCGTGAAAACATTTTCATTATTGGCATTGTTCCAATCAAATCCCCAGGTCCATTTACTATTGGGTGTGAGTAGGGGACGGTTACCTCTTATGTAAACGGTCGATTCAGATAAATCGCCATTGGCTTCATTGGGGGCAAATGATTTTGCACCTATAGTAATATCTGTAAAACTGCCTTGTAAATTTCTATTGGTATAATCAAAACCCCAACCTGTATTTATTTCTCTGTTCTTATCGAAGTTGTGACTTAAGGTAAAGGCATTACCTCCGTCATTTACATTATTGGTACTTAAGGTAGCAGTATAAGAATTGGCATTTCTAATATTAAAGCTACCTCCAATAGGAAAAACATCTTTTGTAATAATGTAGATGTCTACCTCATTGGTGTCCACCAAAGAAAGAGCAGCGAGTATACGGGCATCTTGTATGAAGGGTAAGTCTCTTAGCCACTTTTCATTATAGGCAATGACTAAGGGGTCTAGGACTTCTTGCTCTTTAATAAATAAATTTTTACGAATTGTATTTTCGCCAGTTTTATTATGAAGCTTATCTGCAAATTTCGTTAAGGCATCCCCTTTTGTATTTGCAGGGTTAAGTATACTTGCTCCAAAATGTTTTTGTTCTATTTGAATGCTTCTAATTCTTTTCCCTTCGTACTTCGCTACTTGTTGTGCATATTTATTTAGATTAATAAAAGTAGAATCAATAAAAGGGTTGGGCTTGCCCTTAAATTGCTTAATAATAGTTTGTAGTAAACTGCTATCCTTCGATAGGGCAATATTTTTTTCAATATTTCTTAATTGTGCATATATAGAAATATGCAAGCACAGTAAGACTAGTAAAGTAAAAATTTTTCGAACAAAAGAAGTCATGGTATTGTTATTTCATTACAATACTTTAACTGCTCTTTTTCTTAAAGATTCAATGGGAATATTTAAATATTTACCAATTTGCTTACCATCTCTATAGCTTATCACTCTTAAAGAAAGTACATCTTCTGGAATTAAAAAAGGCGCTGTGTATTTTTGGCTATAATTGTCGGGCATTTGATCGTTAATAGTATAATACATATCTAGTCCTTCTACTTCGCCTTCCATTATACCTATTAATTCACCTTTTGTATTTAATTCAGTAGTAACAATAGGGTCATACATACTTCTAGCATATCTCACATTCGCTGCATCGAGTTTTTCGAATTGTTGTTCAACTTTTTTGCTAAAGCTATTCCAGTTCTTCTTTTCTTTAGGAGACCATCCTGTTTCAGCTACTGCCATACCTCTTGGCCAAGTCATGTATTGAGCATATCTCATATCAAATATTTGCTCTGACCATTGATTCGCTTGATTACCTAAAATTAAATTAGGATCAACGCCTTCTGGAATGGGTTCAAAAGAATATGTTTTTTTCATTCTGAGTCCACGGTATACTTTACCCTCTGCTGTTTGCTCGCCTTGGTAAAAATCGATATAGTTATAATCGTTAGGAGACATCACTACTTTATGCCCTTGTTTAGCAGCTTCAATACCTCCTTTCACACCTCTCCAACTCATTACTGTAGCATCTCCCGATAAACCACCTTCTAATATTTCATCCCAACCCATCATTTTCTTTCCTTTGCTATTAATTATTTTTTGTACGCGACGCACAAAATAACTTTGTACTTCATTCATATCCTTCAAGCCTTCTTTTTTCATAAGCGCTTGTACATTCGGTGATTTCTCCCAATTGTTTTTTGGATTTTCGTCTGCCCCCATATGAATATATTCAAAAGGAAATAGGGGAGCCATCTCTCCAAATATTTTATCTAAGTATTCATATACTGTTTCATTAGAAGGGTCTAATGAGTTATCAATTTTTGCAGCCACATGTCCATTTAATCCTTCCCAATCCATAAACTCATCACCTGCATTTACTTGGAAAGGGTAATTAGGTGTAGTACTTAAAAAAGGATAAGCTGTATTCATAGCCAAGCTATGACCAGGCACATCCACTTCTGGAATGACTTCAATAAATCTTGCTTTTGCATAAGCCACTACTTCTTTAATATCTTCTTGTGTATAAAACCCGCCATATGTTTTAGGTTCATCTAGGGCAGGGGTAGTAATATTCATCCACTTGCCTTTACGCTCTGCTCTCCATGCACCCACGCTTGTTAATCTAGGAAGAGATTTAATTTCAATTCTCCATCCTTGGTCATCGGTTAAATGCCAATGAAAACGGTTGTACTTATAACGCGCCATATCATCAATAAATGTTAACACATCTGCCTTGCTGAAAAAATGTCTACTAACATCTAACATCATACCTCTCCATCCAAAACGAGGTTTGTCAATGATAGAAACATAAGGCAAGGCCCAATTTGTATTGGCTTGTAAAGTATTGGAATAAACTGCCGCTGGTAATAATTGCATCACTGTTTGCCAGCCAAAAAATAAACCTGCATTGGCATTGGCTTTTAATTGAATTCCTTTTTCATTAATGTCCAAGGTATAACCCTCGCTACCTAAATTAGCATCATTGATTATTTGTAAATCAATGCTTGGTTTGTTTTTTGTAAAATATACTACACGCCCTGTGGTGGTTCTTAATTTTACAGCCATAATATCAGAAATGGCATTCGCTGAACTTGGTGCATTAATAGCAATGCTTTTAGGCAAAGTATAATTACCTGGCTTTGCAGTCATTTGGTAAGGCTCAGGAATAATACTTATGTTTTGTGCATTTGCAGTTGAAAGTCCACCAAAAATTAAGGTAGTGGTTAGTGCAATGGTTAAAATCTTGTTCAGTTTCATACAAAATTGTTTTATTGTAATTGTTTAATGTAAAGAATACATATGAAAATTGAAAATAGCTTGCTTATTATAGGAGCAAAGCGATGCCTTTAAAGGTACAAAAAAATACATAAAAAAGCCGCTCCTGATTACTCGGGAACGGCTAGGGGAATTTTGGAAATATTGTAGAAACTAGATAGAACTAGTTACTAAATTTATCTTCAACTATAGATTAGTATCTGTAAGCGTCAGCTTTGAATGGACCTGCTACAGGTATACCTAAATAAGCTGCTTGCTCAGTAGTTAATTCATCTAATTCAGCACCAACTTTCGCTAAATGTAAACGCGCTACTTTTTCATCTAAATGCTTAGGTAACACATACACTTTGTTCTCGTAGTTTTTATGGTTTTTCCATAATTCTATTTGAGCTAATGTTTGGTTAGAGAAAGAGTTACTCATTACAAAGCTAGGGTGACCAGTAGCACAACCTAAGTTTACTAAACGGCCTTCTGCTAAAACGATAACATCTTTACCATCGATATTGTATAAATCAACCTGTGGTTTGATAGTGTCTTTTGTATGACCATAGTTATTATTTAACCAAGCCATATCAATTTCAATATCAAAGTGACCAATATTACAAACAATGGCTTTATCCTTCATGACTCTGAAATGTTTTTCGTTGATCAAATCACGACAACCAGACGCAGTAACAATAATGTCTGCTTCTTTAACGGCGTCAATCATTTTTCTAACTTCGTAACCATCCATGGCAGCTTGTAAAGCACAGATAGGATCGATTTCAGTTACCATTACACGGCAACCAGCACCACGTAAAGAAGCGGCAGAGCCTTTTCCTACGTCACCGTAAGAACCCACTACTGCAACCTTTCCAGCCATCATCACATCAGTTGCACGACGAATCGCATCTACTAATGATTCTTGACAACCATATTTATTATCGAATTTAGATTTTGTAACAGAATCGTTTACGTTAATGGCAGGCATTGGTAAAGTACCTTTCGCCATACGCTCATATAAACGGTGAACACCTGTAGTTGTTTCTTCACTTAAACCTTTAATACCAGAAACGAATTGAGGATATTTATCTAAAACCATATTGGTTAAATCGCCACCATCATCTAGGATCATATTCAAAGGACGGTCTGCACCACCAAAGAATAAAGTTTGTTCAATACACCAATCTCCTTCTTCAATAGATTGACCTTTCCAAGCAAATACACCCACGCCTGTTGCAGCAATAGCAGCAGCGGCTTGATCTTGTGTAGAGAAGATATTACAAGAGCTCCATTTAACTTCAGCGCCTAAGGCAGTTAAAGTTTCAATTAATACAGCTGTTTGAATAGTCATGTGTAAGCAACCCGCAATACGAGCACCTTTTAAAGGTTGGCTTGGTCCGTATTCAGCACGGATACTCATTAAACCTGGCATTTCTGCTTCAGCTAAACGAATCTCTTTACGACCCCAATCTGCTAATGTGATATCGGCTACTTTATAAGGTAGGCTAAAATCGATGTTTTCTAGGTTAGACATATATTTTTTGTTTAGAGGGCAAAGGTATGAAATAGGATAAAATAACAAAATATTTGATATTTTTAGGATATTCAGCTATTAAATCATATTTTTGTGATGATTTATGCTAAAATAACATGAAAAATAGTACTCCATCAGTAGATTCGGCTAGTCTTCAACAATCCATCTCTTTAGACGAGAAGGATTTAGCCATTTTACGCCTCCTGCAGGATAATGCGAGGATTACCGTAAAAGAAATTGCCGATCAAATTCATTTAAGTACCACGCCGGTGCATGAGCGTATTAAGAGGCTAGAGGCGGGTGGGGTGATTAAGCAGTATGCTACTTTAATTGATGGGACAAAGGTGAAAAAGGGGCTGATGGTTATTTGTTATGTGTCTCTAAATCAACATAGTAAGCAGTCTGGAGGGCAGTTTATCAAGCTAATAAATGACTTACCCGATGTGGTGGAATGTTATAGTATTTCGGGAGAATTTGACTTTATGTTGAAAATTGTGACCGAGGATATGAACAGTTATTACAATTTCCACGTGAACAAATTAAGCCAGGCCGACAATATAAGTCAGGTACAAAGCGTTTTTATAATGGGTATCGTTAAACAAACCCATTTAATAGTATAATTATCATCAACTTATGAAACACTTCATTATGAAATATAATAAGTATCTAGGTATGGGGGTTTTCCTATTAATGCTAGTGGGCGGTTTTTATTTAATAAAACCAAGTCATGAATCAAGGGCCATTGCCATGCAATATCCTATTGTTTTAAAGTCAATGAATTTAGTTTCATTAAGTACTTACAATGCAGATACAGCACAAACCGATAGCACGCCTTTAATAACTGCAAGTGGTTTTAAATTAGACAGCGCCAATCCTAAAAAACATAGAGTGATTGCCATTAGCCGTGATTTAAAAGAATTATTTTCTTTTGGAGATAGGGTAGAATTGACTAATGCTGGAAAGTTTAATGGTATTTGGTTTATTCATGATTTAATGAATAAAAAATATAAAAACAAGATTGATATTCTTATTAATTCAAGTGACCCCCAAACAAGTTTAAAAAGGGTGGTGATTTCTAAGATTTAAAAATGTATTTTTCTTAGAAGCTTAAACGCATGACATAGTCGTCCATGTAAAAGCCATTGCCAATATCGAATTTAAATTCGCGTTCTTTAATAAATCCTTTTTTTAAATAAAAAGTATAAGCGTTATTTAATTTATTCACTTGTAAGAATAATGAGTTTGAACCTGCTGCCTTGGCAACCTCAATGCATTTATTTAATAAGGCCTTCCCAGCTCCAGTACCTTGTGCTTCGGGAAGTACATATAATTTATTGAGTTTGTGCGCAATCTCATTTGAGTCTTCTTCTTTTTCAGGGCTTACCGAACAAAACCCTACATCCTCCCAATCACCATTTTCTTTTTTAATGCTTGCTATATAAAACTCGCATCCTGTATTCATTTGTTTTTCCAAAGAGTCATTACTGTACATCCAATCCAACATGAAATCAATTTGTGCTTGAGATATGATATGACCATAAGTGCTAGGCCAAGTGCGCTCCGATACAGATCTAATAAAATCTCTGTCAGTTAAGCCAGCGCCTGTTATTTGAATTTCGGTCATTGGATTGTAAAGTTGTAATAAGTTATATTTAAGTTGATAATTTCAGTTAAATAAAAACATATTCATTTAAACTAAAAAAATCTTACCCTAACTGCGCCAAGCTTTCTTCAATAGTTTGAATTCTCGCTAATGCGTCGGCCTTCTTTTTTTGTTCAATGGCTAAAACTTCTGGCTTTGCATTTTGCACAAACTTTTCATTAAGTAATTTCTTATCTACACTTTGCAAGAAGCCTTGTTGGTGGGCTAGGTCCTTTAATAAGTTTTCTTTTAAGCTGGCAGTGTCAATGGCTTGGTTGGCAACGATGTAAAATTTATCTTTTTCTAAAGCCACTACAATAGAGGAAGCTACCGTGCTGCTTGTATAAGCAATACTAGAGGCATTAATTTGCTTGGCTAATATATTTTGAATACTTTGATAAGGCGCATTGTTGGTAGTTTGAATATGTAATTCAATCGCATCCTTTGGCTTTATTTGGTTTTTATTACGCGCATCGCGCAAAGTAGAGATTACATTTTGTAATAATGCCCCTGCGTTTAAAACTTCCTTATTCACACTTGTATTAGGAGTATATAGCTTCACGCATAAGTCCTCAGACTGTGTTTTAAGGGTATGGTGTATCTCTTCCGTAATAAATGGCATGAATGGGTGTAGTAATTGTAATAGTGCATCATAAAACCCCACTGTCTTTTCATATACTCCAGCATGCATAGGTTGTTCAAAGCCTGGCTTGATCCATTCTAAATACCAGCTACAAAAATCATCCCATATTAAACCATAAATAGTTTTTAAAGCTTCACTTAATCGGAAGGTTTTAAGCATTTCATCCACTTCAATTTGTGTAGTATTTAATTTAGCTTCAAACCAATCCATCGCAAATTTTGTATCTTCTGCAATTTCACCTGTATTGTTTTGACGTGCTTCCCACATCTTCAATAACTTAGTGGCATTCCATAATTTATTATTGAAATTTCTTCCTTGCTCCAAAGTAGATTCATCAAATAGTAAGTCGTTGCCTGCAGGAGAGGCAATCATAATGCCAAAACGAACAGCGTCGGCGCCATATTGGTCAATAAGTCCTAATAAGTCGGGAGAGTTTCCTAAACTCTTACTCATTTTTCTTCCTTGCTTATCACGCACAATACCTGTGAAGTAAACATCTTTAAATGGAATCTTACCCATATACTCTTCACCTGCCATAATCATTCTAGCAACCCAGAAGAAAATAATTTCAGGAGCAGTTACCAGTGTGCTAGTAGGGTAGTAATAATTTACTTCTGCATTACCTGGGTTAGATAAACCCTTGAATACTTCAAAAGGCCATAACCAACTACTAAACCAAGTATCTAAACAGTCGGCGTCCTGTGTTAATTTTTTTCCTTTAGTTTCTGGATGATTCGCGTTTACTTCTGCTTCATTATGTGCTACATAAAAATTACCTTCTTCATCATACCATGCAGGTATGCGGTGACCCCACCATAATTGTCTACTAATACACCAGTCCTTAATGCCTTCCATCCAATGGCGGTATAAGTTTTTAAATTTAGCAGGATGAAAACTAATTTCATCAGACATCACCGCCTCTAGTGCAGGTGCTGCTAATTTTTTCATATCCACCCACCACTGTAAACTTAATCTTGGCTCCACTATGGCATCGGTTCTTTCACTAAATCCAACCTGGTGCGTGTAGTCTTCAATTTTTACTAAATTTCCTGCTGCTTCTAAGTCATTGGTAATTATTTTTCTTACCTCAATTCTATCTTGTCCAATATATAAACCTGCTGCTTCAGATAAAGTACCATCGTCGTTCATGGTATCAATCACTTCTAAATTATATTTCTGACCCAAAACAAAATCGTTCATGTCATGCGCAGGGGTCACCTTCAATGCACCCGTTCCAAATTCTATTTCTACATAATCATCTGCAATAATGGGTATGCGTCTGTTAATTAAAGGCACAAAGGCAAACTTACCTACTAAGTTTTTATAACGCGCATCTTTAGGATGCACACAAATAGCTGAATCTCCTAAAATAGTTTCAGGACGAACTGTTGCAATAGTAATATACTCTTCACCAGGCAGATCTAATTTATAACGCAGGTGATAAATTTTACCAGCAACTTCTTTATGAATAACTTCTTCATCACTTAAAGCAGTTTTGGCGCGCACATCCCAGTTAATCATTCTCTTGCCGCGATAAATTTTTCCTTTCTTGTATAAATCAACAAATACTTTAATAACCGATTCGTAATAGTCGGGGTCCATGGTAAAAGAAGTACGCTCCCAATCTAAACTGCAACCCATCTTTCTTAACTGCTGCAAAATAATGCCTCCGTATTTTTCTTTCCATTCCCAAGCATAGCCTAAAAATTCATCTCTAGTTAAAGAAGATTTTGCAATACCTCTTTCTCTTAACATAGCAACCACCTTTGCTTCAGTGGCAATAGATGCGTGGTCGGTGCCTGGCACCCAACAAGGATTAAACCCTTGCATACGCGCACGACGCACTAATATATCTTGAATAGTATTATTCAAACAATGGCCCATATGTAACACTCCGGTAACATTCGGTGGAGGTATAACAACGGTATAGGCTTTTTTATCGTTGGGTGTACTATGAAAATAACCACTGTCTACCCAATGCTTGTACCACTTCAATTCTACTTCACCCGGTATGTAATTTTTACTCAATTCCATGCTTTGCGTCTTTTCCTATATTAAGCCACAAAAATAAGGAAAAGCGACAAGCAATAAGTTGCTAAAAAATACGAACTTAGCCACCTCATGGAATTTGCAGTTGTAGATATTGAAACCACAGGCAGTACCCCTCAATCGGCGGGGATTACTGAAATTGCTATTGTGATTCACAATGGGGTGGAAGTGACGGGTAAATATGTGACTTTAATTAACCCTAGACATAAAATACCTCCCTTTATTGTAAATATGACGGGTATTAGCGATGAGATGGTGGCAGGCGCCCCTTTATTTGAAGATGTAGCCCCTCAGATATACAATTTATTAAATGGCCGTGTGTTTGTAGCCCATAATGTAAGCTTCGATTATTCCTTTGTACATTATTTATTAGGTAGGTCGGGTTTTCAGTGGTCGGCGCCTAAATTATGTACCATTAAATTAAGTCGTCGTGTTTTCCCAGGGCTTGTGAAATATGGGCTAGGTTCTTTGACCCGTGATTTAGGTATTAAGATAGAAGGAAGACACCGCGCTTGGGGAGATGCTGCGGCAACCGCTCAAGTATTAACCATGGCTATTGAAAAAGAAGGCATGCAACCCATTCATAATTTACTTGCGAAAAAAGAGCCAAGGAAGAAAGTAGTACCGCGCACTGAAATGCCCAATGATAGATCGGACGCTGAAGATTAATGCAGCCTCAGAAGATTAAGCAAATAAACTTTACTATAAGATGAGTTCTCTTAAGATTAGTCTTTTTTATTTTTAATACTCTGCGGTCACACCCGTATAATTATGAGGTGTGATGGCTTTCAATTCTTTTTTAATAGCTGCAGTTACTTTTAAGCCATCGATAAATTTATGCATCAGTTTTTTATCAATCTTATTTTTGCCTCTTGTTAAATCTTTTAAAGCCTCGTAAGGGTTTGGATATTTTTCGCGACGTAAAATAGTTTGAATGGCTTCAGCTACTACTGCCCAATTGTTTTCTAAATCGGCCTGTATTTTTTCTTCATTCAAAATTAATTTGCCTAATCCTTTTTCTAAAGAGTTTAAAGCAATGGTAATATGACCTACTGGTACACCAATATTTCTAAGTACGGTAGAATCGGTTAAGTCGCGTTGAAGACGACTAATAGGAAGCTTAGCAGCTAAGTGTTCTAGTATCGCATTCGCCATTCCTAAATTACCTTCTGCGTTTTCAAAATCAATAGGGTTCACCTTATGCGGCATAGCGCTAGAGCCTACTTCCCCTTTCTTAGTTTGTTGTTTGAAATAATCCATAGAGATATAGGTCCAGATATCGCGGCTTAAATCAATTAAGATATTATTCAAACGCTTCAACGTATCGCAGTGCGCTGCGAAATGATCGTAGTGTTCAATTTGTGTAGTGAACTGCATTCTTTGTAAACCTAATACATCATCTACAAATTCATTGCCCAGGCTTACCCAATTCTTTTTTGGAAAAGCAATATGGTGTGCGTTAAAATTTCCTGTAGCGCCTCCAAATTTTGCAGCATAAGGAATGGCTGTAAATAATTCAACTTGATGATGTAGTCTTTCTACAAAAACCATTATCTCTTTGCCTAAAGTAGTAGGAGAGGCAGCTTGACCATGTGTGCGGGCTAGTAAAGAAACCTTCTTCCACTTTTTGGCTAACTGGTATAAATTATTTTGCAAATTAATATAAGAAGGCAGTACTGTATTTTCCATTGCCTCTTTCCAACTAAGTGGAATGGCGGTATTGTTAATGTCTTGAGAAGTTAAACCAAAGTGAATCCACTCTTTTAATTCACTCGCCTTGTTTTTATCTAGTACTTCTTTTAAAAAATATTCCACCGCTTTCACATCGTGGTTGGTGGTAGCTTCAATAGTTTTTATTTTTTCGGCGTCTGCTTCGCTAAAGTTTTTTACTACAGCAAGTAGAGATTTTCTTAGTGCAGGTGTAACTTTAAAAAACTTCTTATCTGCAAGAAATAAGAAATAATGTACTTCCACTAAAACGCGGTACTTGATAAGGCCAAATTCAGAAAAATAGGAGCTTAAAGCGGCAGTTTGCTTTTGGTAACGACCGTCAACGGGAGAGATAGCTGTAAGTTTCGACATTGGCTGATAATTTAAACAAGTAGTTAGATTCTTAGAAAAAAGGTTTTTCTTTGTGCAAAGTTAATTCAATTGGACAAAAAATGGCGCATAGGCGCGGTAAGTTATTTAAATACCCGCCCATTATTACTAGGAATGGAGCAAAGTCCTTTTCTTGACAGCATTCATTTAGTGAAGTCTTACCCTGCTCAAATAGCCCAAGATTTATTAGACGATACCATTGATATTGGCCTTATTCCTGTGGCCATCATGCCTCTATTATCGAACCCGCAGATTGTTTCAAAATATGTGATTGGTACAGAGGGGGAAGTGGCTTCAGTGGCTTTATTTAGCCAAGTACCCATAGATCAAATTGAAAAGGTGTATTTAGACTATCAAAGCAGAACCTCCGTTCAATTGGCAAAGCTTTTATTAGCTCAATATTGGAATAAAGAGGTCGAGTTTTTAATAGCCACTGAAGGCTATATAAATGAAATTTCAGGGACAACTGCTGGGGTAATTATTGGAGACCGCGCCTTGACTAGTTTAAACCGTTTTGAACATGTATATGACCTAGGCTTAGCGTGGAAGCAGTATGCTGGACTTCCCTTTGTTTTTGCTGCTTGGGTGGCCAATAAACCCATTCCTGCTGAATTTATGGAGGCCTTTGATGCAGCCAACGGATATGGCTTGTCAAATTTGGAGCAAGTAATTGCTTTAATACCTGCTGCTGAGCAAGTATATGATTTGCAAAAATATTATACTGAAAATATTAGCTACGAACTCACCCCTGAGAAAAGAAAGGGGCTGGAGCTATTTTTAGAATTAATTAAAAATAAATAACATGAATCTAATTGACAAGGCCATCACGCTAGCTTCATATTTAAGACAGCCTGAAAAAAGAAGGTTAATAAAAATTGCTAAAACTTTCAAAGGGCTTAAGGGTATTGAAATTGGAGGTCCAAGTAATATCTTTAGTATCAAGGGGGCGATGCCTGTTTATTTATTTGCTGAAAAAGTAGATGGAGTTAATTTCTCCAATAAAACAATTTGGGAAGGCAAAATCAAGGAAGGGGAAAATTATAATTATTATAAAAATCTTTTTGGGTTCCAGTATATTGCAGAAGGTTCAGATTTGAGTTTGTTAAAAGACAATCAATTTGATTTTTTATTATCTAGTCATTCATTAGAACATATTGCAAATCCAATCAAAGCTTTAAATCATTGGCGCAGGGTTTTGAAAGAAACGGGTAGGCTAGTTTTAATTTTACCAGATAGTAGTGTCACTTTTGATCGAAAACGCCCTATTACTAAGTTAGAACACTTGATTGAGGATTATAATAATGATGTTCAAGAAGATGACGATACGCATTATAATGAAGTAATTGATTTACACGATATGGATTTAGACAAAGCATTAGGCTCAAGAGATATTCTTAAAGAAAGAACAATTCAGAATTTATCTTATCGGGCAGTGCATCACCATGTTTTTAACTTTGAGCTAATTAAAGATTTGCTTTCATACACTGGCTTTACAGTTGATTTTCAACAAAACTTTTACCCTTTTCATTTAATTACATTAGCAACAAAAAAATAAAGTATTTAGTAGCTTTATTAGTAGGGGGTTAAGATTAATTTTTCTTGAATAGCTTCAAGAAATTATTCTTAAAAAAGGAGTTGAATAATGACAATACTTCAGGAGATGGGTTAATCCATTTTACTAAAACATAAAAAGAAACACTGAAGGTTGCAGATTGAATAAATATATTTAAGAAAAAGTTATTTGCAATTGGTAACTGATGAACTAAAAGCATAAGTATAATACTTGAAATTAAAAAGATACCATGTCTCCATGTATAGGGCTGTAAATTAAATTTCTTATACAAAAATCCAAAGCGAATACTATTGTATAAAGTTAGTGCTACTAAATTTGAAAATGCAAGGCCCTCTAGCCCATAACTATTAATTAAAAAAATATTCAAGGGAAGCGATAGGATAATATAGAATAGGTTGGTATAAAAATCGAATTTCCAGTAATTAGAAGTGCCAATAATTTGACTATTGACTCCTGTGCCTATATCAATTAATTTGGCCAAACCTAGAATAAAAATAAGTTTGGGTAATTCGTCATAGCCGCCACCGTATTTATTGCTGATGAAATTTAAAAAAGCAACCAGATTATCTATGTTTAACCATATGAGTCCAAACAACAAAAGGCCAATGGCTAGTAAGTTGGATACACTTTTATGGTAAATGTTTTTGATATTGGCCATGTCTTTATTTTTCCATGACTCTGCTAAAATAGGAATGGTAATGGAGTTTAAGCTACGCTGAGGAATTTCTAATATGGCAGAAACATAGGTGGCTATAGCAAAAATGGCGGTATCACTTAAACCTCTCAGTCCAAATATTAAAAAAGTATCGGTTGTTTTGGCTAATAAATTAAAAAACTGGCCTGCGAAAACAAACAGCGCAAAATTAATCATCCTTCCTTTTAATCTTCTGGTAACACTGCTTATTTTAAAATTTCTAAGTGAAAATTCTTTGGTTTGTATTAGCGTATATAAAAGAATTAAGGCAGGGATTAAATAGATACCACTAAATAGCATTATAAAAACGGGGAGACTTATAAATTTAAAACCAAAGGCTAAAATAAGCACTGTAGTTAAAATTCTAATAAGCGTCTCTTTAAGAAAGTTTGTAATAACTCCTTTTCTTAAACCCCAAGCAAAACCTTCTAGCCATATAAACATTAATATGAAAAAGGTATAGGGGTAAACATAATTAAAGTAAACAGCTAAGTCGGGTGATTTTCCTAACTTTCTGACAATAAAATCCTTCTGTTGCCATCCTATTAATAATAGCAAACCAAAACCAATTAAGTTTACCATTAAGGTAATAAAAGGCAGATCGTTTTTTTTAGGGCCTAAGTACTGGTTGTAAAAGGGGTAAAATTTATAGACAACGGGAAGTGTGCCTAAAGTACAAAATATGGATAGGGTAGCTCCAATATCAATCATGGCTCTTACAAGTCCTTGGTCTGATTTTGAGAAGAAAAGCGGGAAAAGCACCAATAAATTAAAGGCGCCAATAACAAAGCCAATCATTATAAATAATGACGATTTCATGCCTTGTTTTTGAATGATTCCCATATTACAAATATATTGAAATATGCCTTTGCTTATAGAACTTTATAGAAATAGGGCTTATTGAGGATTATTATTATTGAATAGCTCCAAACTATACATACATTTTTTGCCAAGCCTATTGCTTTTTTAATATCGTTGAGGGGGCTTCTAAATTTTAATATATTTTCAAGAAGTCCTACTATTAAATAAATGGGCACAGCGCAAGTATAATTTAACAACTGAAATAAAAACCAAAATATCCCATATTGCTTCCTAATTCTTAAATGATTGCTCAATATTAACTGAAGTCCTTTTCTGTCGTATAAATTTAAATAAGTACTATCGTTTGAATTAGCCGCTTTTGTAATGGTTTCACCTATCAGATGTATAACATGCATATTGCCATAAATCATGAGGCTTCCTTCTTGATTTAGTCTGCTACACCATTCAATTTCTTCTGCGTATAAAAAAAAGTCTTCATCCATTAGACCTGCTTTATCAACGGCTTCCTTTTTAACCATTAAAAATGCCCCGTTTATCCATTCTACTTTTTCGAAATCTGAGGCAATATCTACGCTTGGTTTTTTAATTGACAACAGTTGTGAAATATTTTTCAATAAACTACCCCAATAAGGGAGGGGCAGTAATTGATTAATACCCCCTATCATAAAATTACTACCAGAAAATTGATTTGTTAGATCCTTGTTTAATAATTGAACCCCACATGCAACATTCGTGGAATTGGCAAATTGATGTAGACATTTGCTAATGGCATCGTTTAGAATTAGCGTATCTGGATTTAATAATAAAACAAATTCACCCTTAGCAATTCTTATGCCTGCATTGTTAGCCCTTGAAAATCCGGCATTGTATCCCATGTCAACCCAAGTTAATGCTGGGTATTTTGAAGTTAAAATTTCTTTGCTGTTATCATTAGATTGGTTGTCTACAATAATCCATTCGAAATCATTAAATGAATCAAATGCCTTTGCACTAGAAAGGCAATCATCTATTAGTTGAGCCGATTTATAATTTACTATGATGATAGAAAGCTTCAATATTTACAAGTTTGATTTAAGTTGATTATAAATATAAGATATACTCATTAATGTTTTGGATATGACCCCGTTTCTTAAAGTACTTTGGTTAAACTTAGATTGTAGTTCAACCATACTTAAGATAACGGCTGGCCAATCGGTTTGTCCAAAGGATTCAAGTTTGCTTTTAGAATGAATATGCGTGTTTCTAAGAATTCTCCAATAGGCATCATATACCATTATATTCTTTAAGGGGCTAGTTCCATATTTGGATAAAAGAATATACATTTCTGGTATTTCTACAGAAGGAACATTTAAACAATAATTGGTTACTTGGCTTTCGCTCACCCCTACATTAATTAATAGTTCATTAATGTAGGTAAATTCAATTCCTTTACTAATATTTCTTATATAATATTCAATGTCTACTCTCCATTTCAGACCTTCGTCATATTTATCCTTAATACTATTATGAAATAAAGTTACGCTCGGAGGTCCTATACTATTTTTAGCTAAAAGTCGTAAAGGATTTTTTAAAATGATAGTTTTTAAATTTTCGTTAAAAAACTTCTTTTCAATATTATTCGTTAATTCGGTTTTATTTGTATAAGCTGAAAAAATAAATTTATTATTATTATTTCTAGCCAATGCAAATTTTTCTAAGGAATGCTCATTATCAAACCAATCATCGTCATGCATTAATTTAATCCATTCTCCTGTTGCTTTTGAAATGGCATTATTCCAATTGGCCGGGGTACCAAGCGCTTTTTCATTTTTAAAGTACTTTATCTCGAATCTCCCATTAAATTCTTTCAATAGTGCTGCAACAGAATGATCATTGCTATCATCGGATATTATAACCTCATAATCCTTAAATTTTTGAATCTCAATTGAACAAAGCAATCTTTTTAAGTAATCAATTCGCTTATAAGCAGGGATACAAATTGAAATTATAGGATTCTTCATGTCTTTTGAGAAAGATTTTTATAATTGAAATTAGTATTTTTTTGCCATTTATGTTACATTTACATTTATGCAATATCCCATAAATGGCAATCTGGCTGGGGTTGTTATATTATATAATGAAGATCCTCATAAAATTATAGAGAATATCTTATCCTATTCAACTAAGCTAGATAAGATTTATCTATATGATAATTCAACTGTTAAAAATATTGATTGGGAAATTCATTTAAACAAATTAGGTAATAAGGTTGAGTATGTCTTTTTTGGGGAAAATCTAGGTATTGCAAAAAGATTAAATACTGCAGCTTTAAGCGCTATAAAAGATGGGTATAGTTTTTTATTAACAATGGACCAGGACTCTTCATTTAGTGAAACTTCTTTTGAAAACTATTTGGAAAATATTTCACAATGTACAATATCCAATGTAGGTCAATTTGGAATAAATTTTCAACCAAAATTTACTAAAGTTGAAGACTTAGTGAAAGAGGTTGATATTTTAATCACATCAGGTTCAATAATTTGCTTAGACCATTTTAAACTAATAGGCAAGTTCAATGAAAATCTATTCATTGATTTTGTTGATATTGATTTTTCGTTTAGGGTTAATGATGCTGGGTTTAAAAATATTCAGTTCATGAATGTTTTACTAAATCATCAAATAGGGGAATTAATCTGGGGAAGATCATTAAAGAACTTGAAATTAACAAGAAGAATTATTCATTCCCCTATTAGGGTTTATTACATTGTGAGAAATGGGTTGTTTTTATTTTTTCGATCAAGCTATCTCAATAAAAAGTACAAGATTGAAGTGATAAGAAGAATGAAAATTTTAAAAAATAATTATTTATATCATCCTAATTTATCTAAAGTTTACATTTATACTTTAGTCGGAATTATTGATTTTTTAAGAAATAAAATGGGCAAAAAGGCTTAGCCTTTATCTAGAATAGTGAGCATTTTATTGATAAAAACCCCCTTCAACTTAAAAATTCTCAATGTTTTATTTAAAATTATTATAAGTCTAACTATAATTTTTTCTAAAAAACTTTTCTTTATTTTTTCATTAAATGAATAATGGCCTGTCATTTTTGATGTAGGTTTTGTAATTATCCCTTTTTCAATTACAACAATACTATCATAATAATGTATCGATTTTGCGCTCTTTGTAAAACTATCTACTTGTAGTGAATTTTCTTCTGAGTGGAAGGCGTTTAATTTATCAATTAATTTTTTTGTGAATTGAATGAATGTACCCATTCTGTTTGAACCCCCACCATATGATAGCCAGTAGGAGGTATGAACATCTTCGCATAAATAAACTCCATCATTCTTTATTTTATCAAATAAGATTTTAAATGTTTTTATTTGTTGTTTTTGCGTATGTCCGCCATCATCTATTAATATATCTATAGGGCCCGTTATGTCATATATTGATTCTAAGAAAGTTTCATCTTCTTGAGATCCGATTATAATATTAGTATTTTGTTCTTCTAGTAATTTACATCTTGGGTCTATATCTATTCCCCATATTTTAGCTTTTGGGCCAAAGTATGATCTCCACATTTGAAGACTACCACCTTGGAAAACACCTACTTCTACAATAGTAATTTCTTGTCCTTTATATTTACTAAAATGCCTGTCGTAAACATCGAAATAATGTTGATATTTATTAATCAACCTTTTGTCATTTTTTTCGAAATATTGTTCTAATTCATTCATAATGATTTATTTTTTAATATAATATTCTTGCCTCTACCTTATTAAGATATTCCTCTGACAACTTATTTACTTTATTCCTTTTCTCCTTAAAAGGTATAGTTACAATGGCTAGCCAGCCAATGATAAATCCGATTAAGTCAAATTTAGAGTTTAATAGGAAAAATATCGACCACATAATGGCTGTTGTAAAATAACAGGGCATCGGTAAGTATCTCCAAGCCACTTTTGTTTTATTCACCCACATGCCTCTTAGTTTATCAGACTTTGTCTGACGTCCTTCTGGTGACTCTTTATGCAACAAAACAATATTGGCTATGTATTTTATAGTATAGCCAGCATCAAGAATTCTATAACTTAAATCGTATTCTTCCATGCCATAAAAAAAATCGGTAGGGAAGGGGCCTGCTATATCAAATGCTTCTTTTACTATTATATTTCCACAACCAGCAAAATAGTAAGTCTCAAAAGACTGCAAATGTTTTCTTTTTTCAAATGATTTATGCGGAAAGGCATTCAGTTGAAATTGACTATTCTGAAAGTACAATATTTTCATAGCCAAAATGCCTGCAAGTGGGTTTTCAATTACAGCTTCATTAATGCGTTTTAGTGCATCTGTATCTTGAAATTCAGCATCATCATCAATTAAAACTAAAATGGGCGCCTTGGATTGATCAATGGCAAAATTACGCCCTCTAGATACCCCTAAATTTTCTTTAGATTCTATATATTTAAAAGGGGTACTAGGATTTTCCTGTATAAATGATTTAACTGCATCATAGGATTCGGTTGAATTATTATTAACAATAATTATTTCTTCTAATAATTCTTTCTTTGAACTCAATTTCTCAATATTCATTGCTAAAGCCAGCATATCTGCTGGTCTATTATACGTAATAATAATAATAGCAATTTTATTCATTAGTGCTTAAATACTTTTTTGTTTGTTTCTGTAAGCCATTACTATCATAGCTACTATACCTAACCATAATAGGATAGAAGCAAAAGTGCTTGCTATAATAGAATTTTTAATAGTAGTTGGTTTAAATTCAAAACGAATAGCATGATTCCCTGCTGGAACCACAAGCCCTCTTAATACATAGTTTGTTTTAACAATTGGGGTTTCTACATTGTCGATATAAGCCTTCCAACCTAAGTTGTAATAAATTTCACTAAAAACTGCAAATTGTTTTTTAGTGGAGCTACTTGTATAGTTTATTTCATCATTTTTATTATTCACAAGTGCAATGCTTGCATTCTCATCAGATTCTAAATTATTCAAAGACTCAATTTTGTCCTTTTGCTCTATAATGGCAGTGTCTTTAGGATTAAAATTATCTAATCGTTGCATTACTTCTGCAGGGCCTTTTTCAAATTGAATACCTTTTACAAACCAAACATTGCCCAAGGCGTCTTTATTGGGGATGGTATCATTTTCTAAATTTCCAGAGATCACATATTTGGTATTTAGCATATTCATGGTTGGCATACAGTTCGGGAACTTATACCATTGATTTTCTATAAGGTCTTGATAAATACTCAATTTGGCAGCATGATATCCTCCAACTGTTTTATGATTATAGGCAACTATAGCACCTCCATTAAATGCATTGTTAATACCACCTCTCATATCTAATACCCTGTATTGTGTCGTATCTTTTTTCAAGGCTATGTCAATGGGGCTTAATGCAAACGCATTTTCATTTTCAGTGGCCTCAATAAAGCTATCAGATTTTAAATATTTCAAATTCACTTGGAATAAATCAATCATAGATAAAACGCCAAAGCCGATTAATAAAATGGTTTGATTGATTACTTTTTTGATAGCTAAAAACACCAGTGCAAAAATTAAGAGCAGATAAATAAAGAATTTTACCACATCGCCTTCAATCATGCCTTTTCTATCAGTAGCAATAGCATTCACTAAATCACGCGCAGGTGCTTCAAAAGCCGCTCTTTGATTCGCATCTGGAATTTTTGCAATTTGTTCAATTAAATTTCTTTCGCCATCGCTTTTAAAATCACTGGTAAAATAGATTGACAAAACACTCAAAAGAATAATTCCTACTAGTATAAAACTTAATTTATATTTTTTTGTAATATTTTTTAAGCTAGTTTCAGTAGTAATTTCAGCCATACCATATAGGGCCATAATACCTAGCAGTAGAGTTGGGATAACCATAATCATGCTAGGTGCTCTGAACTTATTATAAAATGGTATATTATTCAATATAAATACATTGAAGGATTCTAAATAACTTCCAGCACTTAATAAAAATGAAAGAATAATCGTTGCTGCTATCCACCACTTATGTTTATTTTCTTTTACAGAAAATCCTAGTAGTGCAAAAAAGCAAATGATAACACCCACATAAGGAGGCCCTGCTGTGAACCCGATGCCGCCCCAGTAAAAAGAAAGAAAGGATTGTAATTGTTGAGCCACCTGAGGCTGCATTTGTTGCAAGGTTTCTATTGCTTTTGAGTTTGCAGGATCAACTGCATTAGGGTCGCTTCCGCCACCATAAATATTGGGGAACATTAATACTAGAGGTTCCGATTTATACATGCTATAACTTAAAGCATAGTCTTTATTTAAACCTGTTGAAGTTGTTTTAGAGTCTTTGGTAATTAATTTACTTCCACCTCTGATAGACTCTTTGCCATACTCATAAGTGCTCAATAATAAAGGAGCATTAACTGCTAATCCAATGATGCCTGCAGTAAGACCAATACCTAAGGTTTTTAAAATATGGGTATACTCTTTATTTTTAATCCAAATAATTAGAAAGTAAACAGACATGAATATTGCAATAAGCACTCCATAATAGTCTATTTGAATATGGTTTCCTTGAATAAGCAATACTGTTGCAACGGAAGTTAATATGCCTCCAAGCAGATATTTCTTTTGGTACAAAACGAGCAATGATGCAATGAATAAAGGCAAATATGCTATCGAATGCATTTTAGTAATATGTCCAACGGATACAATAATAGGGTTATAGGTTGCATAACTATAACCTAAAGCACCAATGATACTAATGATGGTATTAAAGCCAAGTACTTGAGCTAAAAAGTAAAAACATATACTGGCTAAGAAAAATAAACTAATGGGTTCTGCTAATCCTAAAGTTAATAGTTGATTAATCCAGCCAACTGAATATTCGAAACCGCCCACCCCTGTAGTTTGATAAGCCGGCATGCCTCCAAACATACTATTACTCCATAATGGGGTATACCCATATTTTTCTTTATATGAAAATGCGTCCTGCGCCATTCCTTTCCACTGGGTAATATCTGATTGCTGTAAAACCTTGCCTTCCAAAGCAGGCTTACAATAAATAATGGCTACAATGGCGAAAATGGCTACTGCGATAATATGGGGTAGGGCCGACTTGAAAATAGACTTCAACATATTCATATATTTATACCAACAAACCTACGACTAAAAAGGCTTTTTAAGTAATTTTAGTACCTTGTAAATATTAACAAATAGAATGAAAAACAAGACCTCTTTTGCCTTTATCTCTAAGCTTGCCATTATATGCAATGCCTTCTATTTATTTACAACCGCCTTTCTGTTTTTATCATGGTTAAAAATACCTAAAGAGGTAGCTAATTTTATGGCTGTTTTAGGACTTGAAATGGCCCCTTTTGTGAACTTAGTATTTGTTATTTGGTTTATAATTAATCTTCTCAGAAAAAAACAGATTGATTTACCTAAATGGCAAACAATTATTAACTTTCTGATGTTATTGTTACAAATTACCTTACTCATTATTTAATTTGAATTATGATTCATTCCATTTTAAAAGACAAGCCCACTAAATTATTCCTAGGTATCACGGCTTTTTTTGTGGCCAATGCCTTAATTGCAGAATGTATTGGAGGTAAAATATTTTCTTTAGAAAAAGTATTTGGGCTTGCGCCTTCCAATTTTACTTTGTTTGGAGTGCCTAATCTTTCTTTTAATTTAACCTGTGGTGTTTTGTTATGGCCACTTGAATTTGTTATAACAGATATTGTCAATGAATACTTTGGGCCAAAAGCAGTGCGTAGAATTAGTTATACTGCCGTAGCTTTAATTAGTTATGCTTTTTTAATGTTTTATTTAGCCATGCGCGTTGCACCTGCACAATTTTGGGTAGAATCTAGAACAGCGGACGGCATACCTAATATGCAGTTGGCATTTGAATCTATTTTTGGACAAGGTATGTGGATTATACTTGGAAGTTTGGTTGCATTTTTAGTAAGCCAATTAATTGATGTGTATGTTTTCCATAAAATCAAAAAAATGACTGGGGAGAAAATGATATGGTTACGCGCCACTGGTTCAACAGTAGTTTCTCAATTGGTTGATAGCTTTGTAGTTTTATTTATTGCTTTTAAAATAGGGAATGGCTGGAGCTGGTCAACCGTGTTGGCAGTTGGTGTAGTAAATTACATATACAAGTTTACCATGGCCATTATACTAACGCCTTTAATTGCTTTTATTCAAGGCAGAATTGAAAATTATCTGGGGCACGATTTAGCCAAGAAAATGAAATTGCAAGCGATGGGCTTGGAGAATGAGGCCTAGAAGCTTTGCTTTAATATTTGAATAGCTACTTTATCAATAGGTAGGCTCATGCTGTCTTCATTTAAGTTTTCAAAATTGACCCAACGGAAGGATTCAAATGTTCCTTTAGTGTCTGCAATTTGTGCTGGGCTGAAGTCAAAATTTTTCTCACTGGTTTTAATCTTTGCAGTATCTGTGCTATGCACTATGTAATAAATAGAAATGATTTGGTCTTTTTTATTGAAGGCCGATATTTGAAAAAAATCGGTGGTGTATAAATGATCACCTACAGTTACTGTAATACCCGTTTCTTCCATAAATTCTCTAGCCAAACCATCGCGTGTACCTTCGCCAAATTCAAGCCCGCCTCCAGGTAGTTTGGTAAAAAACTCTCCTTTAATATATTCGTCGCTCACTAGTAATCTATTTTGAGGATCTAATAATAAGCCATAAACACGAACATTAAATAACGCCATAAAAAACTATTAAAGTTTGAATTAAATTTTCAGTAATTTATTTTTCAGTAAATATTTCGATTATTTTTTTAAATATCTAATGACCCATTAAAAACAAAGGTGCCCGGACCCATTAAATAAATATTATCAAATACATTATCTCCTCTATTGTTAAAACTTACGGCTAATTTTCCGCCCAGGGTTTCAATATGTATTTTTTGCTCGCCTAATTTTTCAATACCTGCAATTAGGGCAGAAGCAGTAACGCCGGTGCCACAACTAAATGTTTCATTCTCCACGCCACGCTCATAGGTTCTAACAAAAAGTTGTCCTTCCTCTTGTTGAACAAAATTTACATTAATACCTTCTGCTTTAAACCTTTCATTGTAGCGAATCATTTGTCCAAGTCCAACAATATCCACACTATTAACATTATCCACAAATTCAATATAATGAGGAGAGCCTGTATTCAATACATAAAAAGTTACATCACCTTCAATATTTTTCTCTACTAATTTTACATCAATCATTTTTAAATGCACCCAACCTTCAGCATCAATTTTTGACTCATGTGGGCCATCAATGGCTATAAAAGAGTAAGTATCTTTTTTAATGCCTTGGTCAAATGCATACTGTGTTAAACAACGGCCACCATTACCACACATAGAACCTTCCTTGCCATCGGCATTGTAATAAGCCATAGAAAAATCGTAACCTGCTGCAGTACCAAGTAACATCATGCCATCGGCGCCAATGCCTTTTCTTCTATCACAAATAAATTCAATTTGCGATTCGCTTAATTTGATATTGCCTGAACGATTATCGATAATTACAAAATCGTTCTGTGTGCCTTGGTATTTTGAAAAGGGTATATTCATTTTAGTTTACTTATCGATAAAATTATTATTTCTATTTTAAATGCCTGCAATAATGCCTAATGATTTTTCTATCATATGATCGACGGCCTTGCCCATATCCTTGCTGTACTCTTTCTTTACTCTATTAGCAATAATTACATTAATACTTAAGCATTGATGTCCTAGTAAATTACATAAACCATAAATAGCGCTAGTTTCCATTTCAAAATTAGCAATTCTATGTTGTCCGTATTTAAAGCTGGTCATTTGATCCACTAGGTTGGGCATTTTTAAAGGAAGTCTTAGGATGCGTCCCTGAGGGCCATAAAAACCTGGGCAAGTAACTGTAATGCCATGACTATATCCTTCTGTAAAATGTTTTAGTAAACCTGCGCTTGCTGAAGCAATATAAGGTTGAATTTTATGAGCACTAATTTTTGTATGCTCATCAAAGGCAGCTAAGATGGCTTTTTCTTCTTCGTTATTTTCCCTCTCATAAAAATGTAAAACATTATCAATACCTAAACCATGGGTGCCGGCTACTAATTCATTCACACCTACTTCGCCTTGCAAAGAGCCGCAAGTGCCCATGCGAATAATAGAAACCGATTTTTTTTGATCATTAATACTTCTTGTATCAAAATTTATATTCGCTAGTGCATCAATTTCATTTAAGGCAATATCAATATTGTCAGGGCCAATACCAGTACTTAACACTGAAATTCTTTTTTGACCGATATAACCGGTATGGGTAATAAATTCTCTATGCGCTAGTTTATGTTCAACGCGGTCAAAGTATTTACTCACTTCTGCAACTCTTTCAGGGTCGCCTACGGTGATAATAGTGTCCGCAATCTCTTCTGGACGTACATTTAAGTGATAAATGGCTCCGCGGTCGTTAATGATGAGTTCTGATGCGCCAATTGCCTGCATATTGTTTCATTTATGACACAAATGTCGTTTAAATAGGAATAGCTGTAAAATTCTTTTATAATTAAGTTCTTTGCGTTATTTTCGCATACTAGATTAGGGTCGGGTGGCCGAGTGGCTAGGCAGAGCTCTGCAAAAGCTCCCACAGCGGTTCGAATCCGCTCTCGACCTCACTAAAAAGTAAAACCCATACAATTTGTACGGGTTTTACTTTTTCTAATCGAAGCTATAATTAATTTATATGAAATATTCTCAACCCATCGGCATTTTACTTTGTTTACTACTAATTTATACTACTACACAACCTTTAGTATTTATTGAAAGTAGAAACTGGACAATTACAGGATGGGACCCGGCAGGAAGTAGTTTTGGTCAGGCAGGCAAGTTCTTAAGTTTTTTCGCAGTAATATCTTTAGCTTTTTTTGCGCTACCTTTTATATGGGCAAAGCGTTTTAATATGGTATTTGCTGCTATGCTATTGGCATGGAGTTATAGAAATTTTTTAATTATGTCTACCTGTCTAATGGGAGAGTGTCCGCAAAAGCAGTGGGCCTTATATGCTTGCATACTAATTTCTGCAGGCATATTAGTGATGACTTTTTTACCTAAGATAAAAGTTTCAAGCCAGCCCCAATAATTGCAATAGCTTCATCAATTTGTTTTTCGGTTATAATTAAAGGAGGTGCAAATCTTATTTTATCTCCATGGGTTGGTTTAGCAAGTAAGCCTAAATCTTTTAAGTGTAAACATAAATCCCAACTTGCATCCGGGTTCTCATGTTTTATCACAATGGCGTTTAATAAACCTTTACCGCGAATGGTGGTAATAAATGGAGAATGTAAATTCGCAAGTCCTGCTCTTAATCTTTCTCCCATTTTTTCAGCATTCTCTGCCATCTTCTCCGACTTCAATACTTCTAAAGATTTTATAGCCACTGCGCATGCCAATGGATTTCCACCATAGGTAGAACCATGTTCTCCTGGTAAAATTTGCATCATAATTTCATTGTTAGCAAGTACTGCAGAAATAGGAAGCGTACCACCACTTAATGCTTTTCCTAAAATTAAAATATCGGGATTAACATTTTCATGATCGCAGGCTAACATTTTCCCAGTTCTGGCTAAACCAGTTTGAATTTCATCTGCAATAAATAAAACATTGTACTTGTCACATAAATCACGCACTGCTTTTAAATAACCATCATCGGGAATGACTACACCCGCCTCGCCCTGAATAGGCTCTACCATAAATGCAGCCACCTCTTTATCTTTTAATGCTTCTTCAAGCGCCACTAAATCATTATAGGGTACTAAACCAAAACCTGGCATATAAGGGCCAAAACCTTTAAAGCTACTCGGGTCGGTAGAAGATGAAATGGCTGCTAATGTGCGTCCCCAAAAATTACCTTCCGCAAAAATTATTTTCGCTTTATTTTCAGCAATACCTTTTACATTATATCCCCAACGACGTGCTAATTTAATAGCCGTCTCTCCGCCTTCCACACCTGTATTCATGGGAAGTACTTTATCGTATCCAAAATAGTTGGTGATGTATTTTTCATACTCTCCCAATAAATTATTATGAAAAGCGCGAGAAGTTAAGGTGAGTTTGCTGGCTTGTTTTTGTAAAGCTTCAATAATAGCTGGATGACAATGCCCTTGATTTACGGCAGAATAACCACTTAGAAAATCGAAGTATTTTTTACCATCTACATCGTATAAATAAACACCTTCTCCTCTTTCCAATACTACTGGAAGTGGGTGGTAATTATGAGCGCCGTATTGTTCTTCCAATGCTAAATATTTAGCAGCATTAGAACTAACTGTTGAATGAGTCATTTCTTTAAATTAAATGAATGGAAATTATATTGATCTGAAAACTGTATACAAATGCGAAAAACGAATTCCGCTTGCATACAAAAAAATAGGAGGTGGTTAAACTACCCCAAGGGATGATTGAGTAAATCTAGGTTTCTATGTAAAAAACTTCCTGTGTTCATAAGGCTAAGTTAGTTTTTTTACTTCAAATTCCCGTATTTTGGGCTTACATTCGCAAAAACAATTACATTGAAACCGCTTGTCTCTATAGTCATATTAAATTATAACGGGGCCGGTTATTTAGAAAAATTCTTGCCATCTGTTTTAGCTACTCAGTATGATAACTTTGAAGTGGTGGTGGCTGATAATGGTTCTTCAGACAATTCTATTACACTCGTAAAAGAAAAATTTCCTGCAGTTAAAATAATTACGAATAATACAAACGAAGGTTTTGCAGGTGGCTATAATTGGGCTTTACAAAAAGTAAAAGCTAATTATTATGTTTTACTAAATTCAGATGTAGCGGTTAATCCTCATTGGATACAGCCAATGGTGAATATATTAGAGTCTAATAAAACTATTGCAGCTTGTCAGCCTAAAATTCTATCTTATAATAATTCGGAAGTATTTGAATATGCAGGGGCTGCAGGAGGATGGATAGATACATTAGGTTATCCATTTTCAAGAGGGCGTGTTTTTGACGTATGTGAAAAAGATAATAAGCAGTATGATACTGCAGAACCTATATTTTGGGCCACTGGTGCTTGTATGATGATTCGCTCTGAATTATTTCATGCGATGCAAGGTTTTGATGCAAGCTTTTTTGCACATCAAGAAGAAATAGATTTATGTTGGAGATTACAATTAGCGGGGTATAAAATTTATGCTTGCCCTGAAGCTATAGTTTATCATGTAGGAGCAGGTACCTTGCCAAGAGGTGGTCGTAAGGTGTTTTTAAATTTTAGAAACAACTTAATCATGCTTACTAAGAATTTGCCTTTATCCTCACTTATTTGGAAATTGCCTGCTAGGTTCAGTTTAGATGCTATTTCAGCCTATAAGGGCTTATTAAGCGGTGATACTAGCTTCTTTTTTGCTATTGCCAAAGCGCATTTTGCTTATATGGGCTATGTTTTATCGGGTAAATTGAAAAGAACTGAATCACCAAAAGCCTTAGAAACATTAGAGGGTGTTTATCCTGGATCCGTGGTTTATCAATACTTTATTAAAAACAAACAATATTTTAGTAAAATAGTGGCCAAACTAGCTCATTATTAAGAACTTGTTGCTATTTTTGCATCCGTAAATAAACAATATGTCACAAGATTTACAAGATAATACAGCAGAAAAAGATATTGCCACTAACTGGGTAAGTTCTTCTCGATTCTTTTTCTATGTGTCTATTTTTGCTATACTAGCATTGGTTTTAGGTAATTGTAGTCAACTATACAATAGCCGTTTCGTAAAACCCAATCCAGAAGTGCAAACTAGCTCACAGTATAAGCCTGAGTATAAGTAAGAAAAAAAATTTGTTTAAGAGCGCTGTTTCGTTATTTTTGCAGTCCTAAAAATAGTTCTTATACAAGCGAAAGTAGCTCATTTGGTAGAGCACGACCTTGCCAAGGTCGGGGTGGCCGGTTCGAGCCCGGTCTTTCGCTCCAAAAATCCCGTTCTTCGGAGGGGGATTTTTTTTTAAGTCTTTAAATAGACGCCCTGGTGGTGGAACTGGTAGACACGCAGGACTTAGACACTGTTCTTTGGTAGAACAAGAATTTGAGTGCACTTCTAGAAAT